>Ga0194132_10000048_pt1 | contig 200568 bp, 170 predicted proteins | sample TA2KigOf80mmetaG_FD_148612 | JGI IMG/M metagenome (GOLD analysis project Ga0194132, IMG submission 148612) | Freshwater microbial communities from Lake Tanganyika, Tanzania - TA2015054 Kigoma Offshore 80m | ecosystem: Environmental > Aquatic > Freshwater > Lake | place: Tanzania: Lake...
ACGCACCAGCTTGAGGGGCTGGCGGTAGCAATACCGTGGAGGTTCGAGTCCTCTCTTCCGCACCAATAGAAAGTCAATCAAGGCAAGGACTTACGGACGCTACCCCACACGGGAGCGTCCGTTGGTGTTTTTGGGGTAGTCGGGTAAGTAGTCGGGTTTTGAGGGTCCCACCAGACCCGTTCCAGACGCTGCCAGACCTCGCCAGGACGACCATCTCCCCGCTCCCGAGCGTCTTATCCACCCCTCCGAACGACCCCGCCAGACCCGCGCCAGCAGCCGCCTCCAGAACCCGACGCGGGTTGCCAGTCATGGTAGAGAATGTGCCTTCGCGTCAACGGCAATCTGGTGGAGCAGCCACCGATGAAAAAGTTCTACAGGGTCATGCTTGGCAAGGACAGTGTGTATGCCGACGAATGCCGCCAGCGCGGATTTATCGGAGCCAACTTCGGAATCAAGCAAGATTTAACTGGACACCTCTCAGACGATTGGCGGAAGTTCAATAAACAGTTCATACCCGTCTATCTCCAAGCCAATCCAGCCAAGACAAATATCGCTGCTGGTTTGAGCTGCGGTCTGCTCTGGACACTCTGTAAAAATATGGAGGACGGAGACATAGTCCTCTCGCCTGATGGCACAGGCAAATATTTTGTCGGTGAAGTTCAAGGTGAGTACCGATTTGTTCCTGACGCAGGTCTTCCACACCAACGACAGGTCCGTTGGTTTGAGAGCACCATTGAGCGTTCCGCAATGAGTGACGCCCTAAGACATTCAACAGGGTCGATTGCCACCGTCTGTCAAATCAACAAACACCGCGAGGAGTTGACGAGCTTGATCAAGGGTGAAGCCCAGAAACCCGCCTTGATCAGCACGGATCCCGATGTCCAAGACCCGCTGGTCTTTGCCTTGGAGAAACATCTAGAGGATTTCTTGGTCGCCAACTGGTCGCAAACCCTGCTCGGGAAGAAATATGGCCTCTACAACGATGGGGAGAACTTCGGACAGCAGTTCCCAACCGACACTGGCGCTATCGATATCCTGGCGATTAGCAAGGACAAGCGAGAGCTCCTGATCGTGGAACTCAAGAAGGGCAGAGCGAGCGACTCCGTGGTCGGGCAAATCCTGCGGTACATGGGTTACATCAAGGAAGTCACTGCCGAGGACCACCATCGGGTGCGAGGCGTGATCATCGCTTCCGAGGACGACCAGCGAATCAAGCGTGCTCTCACGGTCGCTCCAGACGTTGAGTTCTTTAGGTACGAAGTGAAGTTTGATTTGGTCAAGGACTAACGATTCCACGATGTCCCCTGCTGTCTGCCGCTCAATAAGACATCAAGCAGCTTTCGGGAAGGACACCACTACGTCACGCGAGTCAGCTTTCGTCTCGGTGACGTTCTGAGGGTCGCGTAATACCCCGCCAACCCACTATGGAACCGCGATCAGGGGTGAACCAACGTCCTCTAACCCCCTTCCACGCGACTCCCCAGACCCGCGCCCAACGGTTCCATCTGTAATGGTTTGGTCGCAGCGTTACAGGGAGCCAGAAAAGCCTTGTGTTTGTCATAGTGACCTACTACACTATGACATATGACCAAGAAACGCACCCGCGCCGACGAGACCCTCACCCCCCGCACGTTCGGGTATTGCCGCGTCTCGACCCGCCAGCAAGCGAATGAAGGACATTCCCTCGCGGACCAGCAGCAGCGGATTGCGGGGTATTGCCAAGCGAACGGTCTTCCCGCACCGAGCCAGTTCTTTGTGGATGCTGCGACCAGTGGAACGGTCAGCCTTCAGAAGCGTGAGCAGGGTGCGCTGCTCCTCGCGGACCTGCGGAAGGGTGACCACATCATCGTGACCAAAGGTGACCGTCTGTTCAGGTCTGCGAAGAACGCACTGGAGATTGCGGAGTCGCTGCGGGACAAGGGAGTCGGACTCCATCTGATGGATATGGGTGGTGAGGTGCTCAACTCCTCCGTCTCTCGTCTGGTGTTCGGCATCCTAATGATGGTTGCCAATATGGAGAGCGAACGTATTGGGGAACGCACCGCCAGTGTGAAGGAACACCTACGCGCACAGGGTCGGTTCGTCGGGGGTGCGGTGCCGTTTGGGTATGCCAAGACTGCGGATGGTGCGCTCAAGCGACGGAAGGATTTTAGTTCGCTCCAGAAACGGATTAGCGAGATGTCGCGGAAAGGTCATTCCACCCGCGCTATCGCCCAGACGCTAACCGAGGACGGGACGCCCGTGAGCCACAACACCATCTACCGACTGCTGGATGGGCGACGGAAGACGGACGCGCACGCGTAGAACACCACGTTGGGAGAGTGCCCGTCCCATCCACGGGCATAATCTCCCCCATGCCCCGTCTTACCGCTCGCCCAAGACCGACCGCTTCCCCAGACGAAGCACTGCTGATTGAGACCCTCCAGTCGCTCCGCACGCAACGGCGTCAGCGTCTGTCGCCCCGTCGTCCCCGTCTTCGACTCTCCCGCGAACAACGGGCACTGATTGCTGCCAAGACCGACCGGCGCTGCCACATCTGCGGTGGCGTGCTAGACGTCACCTGGCATGCCGACCACGGGCTTCTTCACCGGCACGCTGTGGGGCAACGGGGCCGACCGCCCGATTCTGGCACGGTGATCTATGGGGCGGCTGCTTGTTGCCTTGCGATTGACTTCCTGACGATTCAGGTGCGGAGCCTCGCACCGGGACGTTCCGAGCAGCGTCGCCTCGGAAACCCTAGCTGGTCCGTAGGCTGGGCTCGGACGCGGCGTAGCATAGGTTGGGTGAGCCTCTGACGGAGTTGGTATAATCCACAGGCTCGGCATACCGGAGCCGACGCCTGTTCCATTGGAGACACCGACATCCTTACGGGCGATTCCATCACTCGGGACCGAGCGCGCTCGTGTGACGCTGTCCGCACGCTCGGCATCGTTCGCGAGCCATCTGAACCCGGTTGCGCTGCTCCGGCAACTGTGGCGCGGGTGGAGCCTCATCGGTCAGTTCACACGACGCGAGGTCCAAGGCCGCTACCGCAGCTCGCTACTCGGCCTCGCGTGGTCGTTCATCAATCCTCTCGCGCTTCTCCTCGTCTACACCTTCGTGTTTGGTATCGTGCTGAAGCAACGCTGGCCGAGTGTGGCGTCGGACGGGCTCGCGCAATTCGGCCTGGTGCTCTTTGCCGGGCTCATTGTGTTCGGCATCTTCAGTGAATGCGCGACCCGCGCCGCCGGACTCATCGTCAGCACGCCGAACTATGTGAAGAAGGTGGTGTTCCCCTTGGAGCTACTGCCCGTGAGCGTGCTCGGATCGGCACTGTTTCACGCGGCCATCGGGTTGGCCGTACTGCTCGTCGCGCACCTCGCGCTTGGCGGCGCGGCGCGAGCAAGCTGGGTGCTCATTCCGGTCGTGCTGCTGCCGGTCGTGTGTCTCAGCCTCGGGCTCCTGTGGATGCTATCGAGCCTCGGCGTGTTCATTCGCGATCTCGGGTACGCTGTGGCGCTTGCAGTGCAGATCCTGTTCTTCGCGACGCCGATCTTCTATCCAATGGAGGCCATCCCGTCGCCCTACCGCGCGGTGCTGCGCTCCAGTCCGCTGGCGACAGTCGTCGAGGCCCTGCGCGCCACCATCTTCGGTGGCCCGCCGGTGGCGTGGACGTCGTGGGCGCTGGCGGCGTTGTTCGGCGCCGTGGTGATGGTGGTGGGGTACGCCTGGTTCATGCGCACGTGCCGTGCTTTTGGAGACGTCATCTGACGGACGCCCCCTCTCCGTCTTCGTCATCGGCTGTGTCGTCAAAGTCGCCTGGATCGATGGGCGAACTCGCCGTCGCGGTCCGCGACGTCGGCAAACGCTATCGCATCTACTCGCAGCCTCAGGATCGGTTGAAGCAGATGGTGTTCGGCCGCTTCGGTCGTCACTACGGGGAAGATTTCTGGGCGCTTCGGCACGTGACCTTCGACGTGGCACCGGGCGAACGCTTCGGCGTGATAGGGCGCAACGGATCGGGGAAGAGCACCCTCCTTCAGATGATCGCCGGCACGATCGCACCGACCGAAGGCGAGGTCGATATCCGCGGTCGTGTCGCGGCGTTGCTCGAGTTGGGCAGCGGCTTCAACCCTGAGTTCACTGGGCGCGAGAACGTCTTTCTCAACGCGGCCATTCAGGGTCTCTCTCGCGAGCAGGTGCTCGCGCGCTTCGACGACATCGCGGCGTTTGCCGACATCGGGGAGTTCATCGATCAGTCCGTCAAGGTGTACTCGAGCGGCATGTTTGTGCGGTTGGCCTTCGCCGTCAGCACGAGCATGGAGGCGGATGTTCTGCTCATCGACGAAGCGCTGGCCGTGGGCGACGTCTTCTTCCGGCAGAAGTGCTACCGCCGGCTCGAAAGTTCGAGAGCCACCGGCGGGTGCTCGAAATCTGGAAGGGCTACTGCATCCCACAGCCGGCGGTATTCTGGACGCCCGAGGTCTGGAAGCGCTGTGGTCCGCTCAACGAGCGCGAACAACTGATGCTCGACTATGATCTGTTCTGTCGGTTCAGCCGGAACTACAACTTCCACTTCGTCGATCAGGTGCTGGCGACGTACCGGATCCACTCGGAGTCGAAGACCAGCTCCGTGACCGACGCGCAGCGTTTGGAGCAGGCGGTCCAGGTGAGCCGGCGGTACTGGGGCTCTCCGATCTCACCGCAACGGTGGCGGATCCAGTGGTTGTATGTGCGCCATCGGTTCGGCCGCCGGCGACGGGGAGTGGCGCTTCTGCAGCGCGGCCGGGAGTCGTGGCGGCAGGGGAGATATCCCGTCGGGCTGGCGCTGGCGACCGCGGGTGCGCTGCTCGCACCGGAAGTCGTGGGTGATGTGGCGGTCGCGCGTGCGGCCGTTGCTGGATCGGCGAAAGCGGGCGGAGACGCGAGGCCGATCGGCGAGCGCGCAGACCCTGGCGTGGCGGGACTTCGTGGCGCTGCACGCCGATGGCTGGGCGGGTCCAGTGTGGGAGTCCGTAATCGTGGTCGAGCCGGGGCACGCGTGGTGCGAGCTCTCAGCGAGCACGGGGGGATTCGAGATGCCGACGGTGCTCGAGTTGACGTTCGCGCTTGACGGGCAGGAAATCGGCACGCAGCGCGCGACGCGCCAGGGCGCGTTCGCGCTCCGGATTCCGCTTCGAGGCGTGCCGCCGCGTGAACATCGACTGCGCGTCACCGCGAGCGCGTTCGTCACGCCACACGACTACATGGGCGCCGACGACCACCGCCCGCTGTCCTATAAGGTGAAGGCACTCACCGTCGGCTGAGCGTACCGGGCATGACGATGAGCGACGCGTTCTGGGAGAAGAAACGGATTGCCGTGACCGGTGGGTCCGGCTTTCTGGGATCGTACGTCGTGCAGGCATTGCAACGCCGCGGTGTGCGTCAGGATCAGCTGCGGATTCCGCGGCGGGCCGGGGACGACCTGCGCCGATGGGATGCGTGCCAGAGTGTGGTCGCCGGGCAGGACGTCGTGATCCACCTCGCCGCCACGGTGGGCGGCATCGGCATCAATCGCGAGAAGCCGGGCGAGTTCTTCTACGACAACCTCATGATGGGCGTGCAACTGATGGAGGCCGCGCGTCAGGCGGGTGTCGGGAAGTTCGTCGCCGTCGGCACCATCTGTGCGTACCCCAAGTTCTCGCCCGTCCCATTCCGCGAGGAGAACATCTGGGATGGCTACCCCGAGGAAACCAATGCGCCGTACGGGTTGGCCAAGAAGATGCTTCTCGTGCAGAGTCAGGCGTATCGACAACAGTACGGCTTCAACTCGATCTTTCTGATCCCCGTCAACCTCTACGGCCCTCGCGACAACTTCGATCCTCGGTCTTCGCACGTCATCCCGGCGCTCATCAAGAAGTGCATCGAGGCCGTGGCGTCCGGCGCCCCAACGGTCGAGGTGTGGGGCGATGGATCGGCCACGCGCGAATTTCTCTATGTGGCGGACGCCGCCGAGGGCATCGTCCTGGCGAGCGAGCGGTTCGACGGTGACGAGCCGGTGAACCTCGGGAGCGGCAACGAGATCTCGATTCGCGACCTCGTAACGCTCATCGCTCGGCTCACGGGCTTCGAGGGCCAGATCGTGTGGGACACAACGAAGCCCAATGGGCAGCCACGCCGTCAACTGGACGTCAGCCGAGCCGCACGACTCTTCGGATTCCACGCCCAGACTTCGTTCGAGGATGGTCTGCGCCGCACGATCGAGTGGTACCGGCGTTCCCTACAGCCTTGACGACACGAAGCGACTCGTGATGGATCGGACGGTCCTCCCGTCAGTCGACGTCATCGCGTCGCGTCCCCACCAGAGCGTCAGCCCGTCCAGGCGCGAAGGGGTTGCAGCGTTCCTGCTGATTGCCACGGCATTCCTGCTGCTCTTCGGGTCGGTGCTCGATGCCGAATTCTACGTCGTCGAGGACCACATCCTGTTCAGGCGCGGGCCCACCGCGTTCGGGGATTGGTGGACGCGCGTCGTACAGGACGTCCAAGCGTACGGTCGCTTCCGACCAGGGTACCAGGCGTACGTTGTCCTCGGCTTCGCGTTGCTGGGCCCTCACCCTCACCTCTGGCACGCGGCGGTGCTGCTGTGCGGAAGCGCGACATGCTGGTTTCTCTACGCGGCGCTGAGGACGCTTGGCGCGGACGTCGTCTCGACGGCTGTCTTCGTGCTGCTCGTGCTGCTAACTGGGACGCAGCATTGGATTTGGATCAATCTGATTCCAGCCGAAACCTCGGGCATGTTATAGGCTTCAGCCGCGACCTGGGGCATCGTGAACGCGGCGCGCCGGGAGTCCGGGCCAACCGGGCCCGCCGCACTTGCGCTGACCTGTCTGGCGCTGGCCGGTTTGGCAAAAGAGAGTTTCGTCATCCTCGTTCCGGCGCTGTTGCTCTTCTGGCTGACGTGCCATCGGTGGTTTCACGGCGACTCGTGGGGCCACGCGCTGCGAGCGCTTCGCGGGACGCTGGCGGTCGGCATCTCCATCTTCTCGCTTCACATCGCCTTGGTCCTGGCGACTTTGATGGCGCTGCCGGCCGGCTATAGCGGGAGCATGGTCGGGCTCTTGAGTGCGAGCTTCGACCCCAAGCACTGGCTCGACCTCGTCTCGGTGGTGCCACTGACCGTACGGATCGCACTGGTCGCGACCATCGCCGTCGCGGGCTTGACGTGGATCGAACAACCCCGCCGTCGTTAGCTGATCCTGGCGGTGGCAGGCGTGTTGAGTCTTTGGCTCGTTCCGCAGCTCGTGCTCTACAGGAACGGCATGCGAGAACGATATCTTCTGCCCTTCATGGTCGGCGTCGCCGGTGCCATCGCACTGGCCTTGGCCGCCATGCGACAGCATCCCCGATTGCGCGTTGCGTGGCCGCTCGCGGTACTCGCGCTCGCTCCAGCGCTGGGCAGGGGTGTGTCGTCCACTGTGGCGCTGGTGGAACCGTTTGTCGCCGAGACCAAAGCCTTCGATCGGATGGTCAGGTTCCTGGCCGAGAACGTGCCTCCGCACAGCGCGATCCTGATGGCTGGTGATTCGGGCACGGCATATGGCTTCGAAGCCACGTACGCGCTGCCGATGTACCTGACGCGAGCAGGTAGCACGTCACCGTTCTATCTGTGGCCGCTCGTATCGTCCGGCGAACGGAGCCCCGCCCACATTGCAGCCTTGCGGGACAACACCGCCTTCAAGTATCCCGACACGCTGACTCCCGATGGCGTTGGCGCGGTCGTCATCGTGGACAAGTGGGTACCGACGCTCGACATCGATCCATTGGTGCGCTGGCTGGGCGACACACGGTGGCGTGAGGTGACGTTCGCTGAGCCATACACGACTTTCTCGTGGCGGCGTCCCGGCTACGCTGCCGCCGGGTCGGTCAGACATCGTGCGCTGTTGTCCGTCGATGGCGGGGCGGCGACTCGTGGCCATTCACTCCTGGTGGTCGATCGACCGTTGGCCGCGATCATCAGCGCCGGGCCGGTGCTCGACGGGCCACCTTGAGGTCTCGAGCCCGACTTCGCCGGTCCCGGCTCGATCGTCTGGCTCGGCCGAGGCGATCGGGAAGGTCTGGCCGGAACCTTGACCGCCGATCGCGAGCAGTCCATCGTGATCGAGGTTGACGTCGTAACAACAGGGGTCGCGATGCTGAAGTGGACCCCAGGACACTGCTAAGTGTATTACGGAGGAAGCGGGGACGGGCGGGCGGCAAAACGAAACGAGGGGGCACGCTCTCTCAGCGTGCCCCCTCGAAGCGGTCGCGGATCGGACGCCCTGTGGTCCTATTGTTTCAGAATCGGCGTGTCGTTGCCGTTGCCCCACTGGAATCCATTGGACCCGCCCGACGCGTACTTGACGTACCAGGTACCGTTCGAAGGGCGGAAGATGGCGACATCCACCTTCGCGTCGCCGTCGTAGTCTCCAGGGACCGGAACGTCGGAGGTGTTCCCCCAGGGGATGGTGGCCGAGGCAGAGGTGCCCGAGTACCGGATGTACCAGGTGCCGCCCGAGGGACGGAACACCGCGAAGTCGGTTTTCCCGTCACCGTCGTAATCAGCCGGCACCGGCTTGTCGCCGGCATTACCCCACGCGAACGCGAGGCCAGCTCCCGTTCGTGAGCGCTTGATGTACCACGTGTTGGCGCTTGGTCGATAGACGGCATAGTCGATGACCTTGTCGCCGTCGTAGTCGCCTGGAACCGGGATGTCGTCCGCGTTCCCCCATTGGAACCCTGTCGACCAACCCGCGAGCGAGCGCACGTACCACGTGTCATTCCACGGACGAAACGCCGCGATCTCGCTCCTGCCGTCGCCGTTGTAGTCACCAGGAACGAGTTTCAGGAACGAGTTTGTCGTGTTCGTTGCCCCACTGGACCCCCGTGGCAAACCCAGTCGCCGTGAATCGCAGGTACCACGTGCCGTTCCACGGTCGGAACACGGCGATGTCAATAAGCCCGTCGCCGTCGTAGTCAACGGGGACCGGGATGTCGCCTCTGTTCCCCCCAGGCTACACCGGTGGTCCGGCCGTTCGAGTGTTTGATGTACCACGTGCCGTTCGACGGGCGGAACACCGTGATGTCGCTCATGTAGTCGCCCGAGAAGTCCCCAGCCACCGCGGCCGCCACGCCGACGCGGGTCGAGATTTCAACCGACGGCTCGCCAACGACCCGCGACGTGTTGTAGGCCCGCACGACGAAGTAGTAGGGGCTACCGTTCGTGAGGTTCAGGATCTGAGCGGTGGTGCGATTGCCCACGTCGACCGCGGCCGTGTAATACCCTGGCTGCGTGCCGTATTCGACGCGATACCCGGCAATCCCGGGTTCGATGGACGCGTCCCATGCGAGGGTGGCGCTGGCGGCCTGCGCCACTGCCGTCGTGGCCAGCGCTGCGACAGCGAAGCAGCAAGTCCGGAAGAGTGTTCGTGCGCTCATAGCTCCCAGATGAGCAAAGGGCGTACCCTGCGCTCGAGGTCAGAGCCCGCGATCCGGGCTCGGCCTAAGTTGTTGATGACCTTCGTTTTGTCCCGAGGCCCGTAGGCCCTCTCGCTCGAACTGCGGCCACGATTCATATTGTGCTGTTCCTTACGCCGTCATGTGAGCGATTGACAGCATACTAGCCCCAGCCAGCCCCCTCTGCCTGAGTCGGAGTGCCGTTTCCGGCGCTATTTCACGCGCGCACGAGTCCGATAAGGGAGTTATAGGTCCGTCTCGCAACAGTTTTTCGCGCCCTGCCCTCTGTAAGTCCGCTTTCAACAGGGTCGTCGTCGCCGCCGTTCTGGGGGCGTCCTCGCTGATCGCGAGGCCCGCTCGTGCCACGGTCGTCGAGTCGCTGGGGGACGCGACTATCACGCACGACGATGGTGCCCGCACCTGGACGCTCGAGGCAGGCCGCGCGCGGCTGAGTCTCACCGTTGACGCGGGTGTTGATTACCAACTAGTCACACTCAAGGGGCCGACCGGGAGGCCATGGACGCATACCGCTGCCGCGGACACGTGGACCGTGATCAACGGAAAGCATGCGCCGTTCGGCTCGCGGGCCGATGGATACGAGTTCGAGCGAGTGGGGACCGAGAACACCGGCCGCTCGCTTCGGCTGGCCGTCAGTTATCGCTTCAAGCCGGGGAACCTCCGCGTGACCCGACACGTCGCGGTCATTGCCGGTTCGCCGACTTTCGAAATGTGGATTCATACAGATCCGGTGGGTGACTTACACTGTCAGGCTCGTGCTTGGGCCTCGCCCATGCCCCCGATTTGCTGAGGGGGAGCAGGGGTCCCGCGCACACGCCGGCCTTACGACTATGACCGTTGCCCTCCTCATCGTTAATTGGAACGGCGGAGCGCTTCTCCGCCGTTGTCTCGAATCGGTCACGCGCCAGGAACGTCCGCCCGACCATGTCGTGCTTGTCGACAACGCCAGCACCGACGACTCGCTTGCCGCCACGGCGAGTCTCCTGGAAGGTGCTGAGGTTATCATGCTTCCACGCAATGCGGGCTTTGCCCGTGCCAACAATGTCGCGGCGTCGGCCGCCTCGCGGTACGACGCGCTAGCCCTTCTGAATCCTGACGCCATCGCGCATCCCGGTTGGCTCGCCGCCCTGATGCGAGCGGCCGATGACCATCCAGGTGCCGCTGCGTTCGCCAGCCAGATCCGGCTGGCGTCGGCTCCGCACCTCCTCGACGGCGCCGGCGATTCATACCACGTCTCGGGTCGCGCCTGGCGAAACGCGCACGGTCGTCCGGTGTCCGCCGGTCCCTCTGAGGTGACAGAGGTGTTCGCGCCTTGCGCGGCAGCCGCTCTCTATCGCCGCGAGGCGTTTGAGGAGGTGGGCGGCTTCGATGAACGGTACTTCTGCTACTTCGAGGATGTGGACCTGGGGTTTCGCCTTCGACTTCGAGGACACTCGTGCCTGTATGTACCGACGGCGATCGTCGACCACGTGAGCTCGGCGTTCAGCGGCTACCGCAGCGACTTCGCCGTGTACCACGGCGAGCGAAACATGGTCTGGACGTTTTTGAAAGACATGCCGGCGCCGCTCTTGTGGCGCTACCTGCCCCAGCACGTTCTGCTCAATCTCGCCGCGCTTGTCTACTATCCGTTCCGCGGGCAAGGGCGCGCGGTCTGGCGCGCGAAGGCTGACGCCGTCTGGCACTGGCGTGCCGTCTGGCGCGATCGGGCGAGTGTCCAGCGCGGCACCCGCGTCGCGCCCGAACAGTTGCAGCGCGCGCTTCGTCACGGGCTCACCGTTCCCTATGTCGAGCGATACTCGGGCGCGTTCCCGCCGCCGGCGGGACCGTCACCCACCGGCGACGAGCGGTCGCGGACGTAGGTCGTCACGGAGGTCGTGTTCGCTTGCCTCAATGCCCCATTTGAAGAGGCGGCGCAGAGAGAGTACGCGCGGTAGAATGCCCTCGCGCATCCCTCACACATGACTTCATGCTTGAGCTAGGTCTCTACGCGCTGATGGCCGCGGCCGTGTCCCTGGGCCTGGTGCCAATGTGCCGTCACGCAGCCCGGCGTTGGGGCTTCACCGCCAGGCCCACAGATGATCGGTGGCACCGTGCCCCGACCGCCCTCTTGGGTGGCGTCGCCATCGCCGTAACGGTGTTGGGCCTGCAGGTTGGCCTGGGGGGCTGGCGTGCCATTCCGGTGATCCTCATCGGTGGATGCCTCATCTTCCTCGTCGGACTGGTCGACGACCTGCTCGACTTGAAGCCGTACTCCAAATTGGTGGCGGAAATCGCGATTGCCGCGCTCTTTGTCTCGCAGGGATATCGACTCGGGTGGCTGACGTCGCTCACGCTCGACACGCTCGTGACCATGGTGTGGATCGTGGGCCTGACCAATGCGCTGAACCTTCTGGACAACATGGACGGCCTGTGCGCCGGCACGACACTGATTGCCGGCTCGTCCCTGCTCGCGACGCTGTGGCTGTCCGGTGGTCAGTCACCGGAGCTGGTGCAGCTGACCTTGCTGCTCGGCGCTACGGCGGGATTCCTGGTCTACAACTTCCATCCAGCGTCCATCTTCATGGGCGACGGTGGAAGTCTCTTCCTCGGCCTCAACCTCGCGGTCCTGACCCTGACGCCGTACTCGAAGGCGCAGGCCTCCTCGAGCGTCCTGTCGATCATCGCCGGTCCGCTCCTCGTGCTGCTGGTGCCCATCTTCGACACGACGCTGGTGACGGCGTCACGGTTCTTTTCGGGCCGGAGCGCTGCGCAGGGCGGTCGCGACCACTCCTCGCATCGGCTGGTTGCGATGGGGCTCTCCCAGCGACGAGCCGTGGCGGTGCTGTGGACGCTCGCGGGCCTGGGCGGACTCCTGGCGCTGTCCATTCATCGGTTCCAGAACGATTGGGCGAGCCTCGCGGCCGCCGTCTTCGTCCTGGTCATGATCATCCTGGCGGTGTACCTGGCCCACGTCCGCGTCTACGACGAGGCGGATGCTGCCGTGCTGAGGAGCGGCGGCGCGACGCCGGTGGTCTTCACTTTCCTGTACAAGCGACGCGTCGCGGAAGTGTTGCTCGATTTCTGTCTCGTCTCGCTCGCCTACTATTTGTCGTACCGCCTTCGGTTCACGGGGGTCGATTTCGGCGTCGCGTTCAAGATCTTCTTGGCGTCGCTCCCGCTCGTCGTCGGCATTCAGATCGTCGCGCTGTTCGCGTTCGGGGGGTACCGCGGTGTGTGGCGCTACTTCGGTTTGATGGACAGCGTCACGTTCTCGAAGGCGGTCATTGCCGGCACGGTAGCCTCCGTGATCGTGACCTGGCAGTGGTTCGATTTACGGCCCTTCCCGAAGGAGGTGTTCATCATCTATGCCGCCCTCCTGATGCTCGCCCTCATCGGTTCTCGCGCATCGTTCCGCCTCATTGGAGAGTTCGTGCACCGGTGGCGCCACGAGGGCCAGCGGCTCATCATCTACGGGCCGGGGGATGGAGCGGCAACGGCGGTGCGCGAACTGCTTGAGGGCCACCCGAACGGCTACCGTATGGTTGGTTTCATTCACGACGACCCGCTGATGGCCCGCACGTGGATGCAGGGGTACCCGGTGCTCGGTGGCTTCGCGTCGCTGGTGTCTCTCATCGGGAACGACGCGGTGGATACTGTGGTCATCACCACGCCTGCGATTGACGTCGAGCAGCTCGAACACCTCGGCGCGCTCTGCGCGGAGACGGGTGTATCGCTGGCGCGCTTGCATTGGCGCCTGGACGAGATCGTCCCGTCCTACAAAACGGGGTAGGCAGCGAACGCGAGGATGGTTCTTCGGCCGCCTGCGGCGGCCCACGGAGAGGCGATCAGCGCCTGAGGGTGACGCGCAGGTTTCGCGGGGCAGCCGGGACTGGCTCGACTCCCACCCCGTCAGTAGTGGCCCAACCGAGGGCGACCAGCATGGCTCGTGCGATTGGGCCGGGGTCGTGGATGACCTCGCCCGGGCCGACCGATGGCGTCATGAGCGAGTTGATGTCCCCGCGCGGATAGGCGTTGTCGTTCAGGTGCGCGATGCTCGATCCGGGCAACCAGGGGTTCGGCGCGAACAATTGGGCCGCACGGCTGTCATCGGTGGGTTCGAACCGAATGCTCTCACTCGTCAGCGCAGCACCCAGTGTCGTCGAGCCGTTCGGGAACACCGAACCATCGAGCAGCCGCTGGCCCGTCGTCGTTTTGACGAAGGTGTCGTAGCCCATCGGCAGTGGCGGCCAGCCCACGCCCCAGGAACCCACGCCGTTGACCGTTCGCAACGATCCGACGAAACCGAGTCCGTGTCCGATCTCGTGCAGGGCGACCGTGACGAGATCGAAGCGCTCGCCTGCGGCCCCGTCGAGGCCGAAGTACCAATCGAAAAAGGCGTTGAAGTTCGCGACGATCTCCTCGTTGGACGTGAGGTCGTAGCCAGCGCGCGAGTTGGCGAGCGCCACGGGATAGTAGGTGTTTGGCTTCGGTGCATTCGGAAAGTCGCGGAGCATCGCAGCCGCGCCCGACGAGGCGAGGAAGTACGGACTGAGCTCGGTCCGGAAGTTCGCGGTCACGCGGATCGGGACCCGCGAGTGGAGCACCGAGCCCCAGATACTGAGTGCGTGCTCGAACGCCGTCCGCGCCGCCGGCGGAAACGCGGTGTTGTAGGTGACGACGAACGTCGCGGGTCGTGCCGCGGAGTTGGGCGCCGCCATCATGCCGTCCGGTACCGGCGCGCGTCCGACGTAGGTGAACCCTCGGTACTCGTCCGCTGGTTCGGCGATCATCGGCCCTGGAATCTGCAGCGGTGCGTCGGACATCGCGGCCACACTCGTCAGGCCGATGACGCAGGCGACGGCGATGACAAACGCCGCAGCGTGGAGGCGATGTGGAACAGATGGTGTCATAGTTTCCGTGCTCACTCGCCCTCCCCGTCGAGCAAGCCAAGTACCGACACCTGATTCCGTTAGTCACGACAATCCTCGTCATCATGGCGCAGCGTGCGATTGTGCAGTCACGGGTCGTCGAGTGACTGATGTGCGCAACGAGGGATCGAAGGAGATGCAGACGTGCGATCGCGCCCCGACACCACGGACCGTGATCGGGCGCGACAGCGGCACGAATTCGGTGGGCGAAATTCCAGAAGCGTCTACCGACCCACGAGGCCCTCGACCGGGCTGCTTGCCGTCGCGTACATCTTTGGTGGGATCCGTCCGGCCTTGTACGCGAGGCGCCCGGCGCGGACGGCCAACTTCATCGCCTCCGCCATGGTGATGGCGTCCTGCGCACCGGCGATCGCGGTGTTCATGAGGACACCGTCGGCGCCGAGCTCCATCGCCAGCGCCGCGTCTGAGGCCGTGCCCACGCCGGCGTCGACGATGAGCGGCACGCGCGCGAACTCGCGAATGATCCGGATGTTGTTGACGTTCTGGATGCCGAGCCCCGATCCGATGGGCGCGCCGAGCGGCATGACCGCTGCGGCGCCGGCGTCCTCCAGCTTGCGGCACGTCACAAGGTCATCGCTCGTGTAGGGCAGCACGACGAACCCCTCGTTGACCAGGATGCGCGTAGCCGCGACCAGCTGTTCGTTGTCCGGGAAGAGGGTCCGTTCGTCGCCGATCACCTCGAGCTTGACCCAGTTGGACAACCCCGCCTCTCGACCCAATCGGGCCGTGCGGACGGCTTCGTCTGCGGTGTAGCAAGCGGCGGTATTGGGCAAGATGAAGAATCGCGCCGGATCGATGTAGTCGAGCAGCGACTCCTTCGTCCGATCGGAGATATTCACCCGACGCACGGCCACCGTCACCATGTCGGCGCCCGAGGCTTCGTGGGCGCGACGCATGATGTCGAACGTGGCGTATTTGCCTGTGCCCACGATGAGGCGAGACTGAAACGTCTTGCCCGCGATCACGAGCGGGTCGACGGCTGCACCTGTGAGGGTGTCGACTGCGGAGCCAGAGGACTGGTTCATGTGTGCTATCCACCGCCCACGAAGTTGACGATCTCGATCTCGTCGCCTTCGTGGATCTCGGCGCGGTCGTACTGCGCCCGCTTCACCACAAAGAGATTGTGCTCGACGGCCACCCGCCTGGCATCGATGTCCAGGAGCGCGAGCAACGCGCTGACGGTCAGCGGGCCGGCGATCTCGTAGGGATCGCCGTTCAGTCGAATCCGCACCGCTCGCTACTGCACCTCGCGCAGTGCGAGCGCGAAGCTGCCAACCGGGAGATCCGCCTGCATCTTGACGGGCAGCCGGCGAGCGTCATTCGAGATCCAAAGGCCCAGGTTCTCACCCACCGGACGCCCCTGCGTATCGACGATGCGGACGCAGAGCTTCCACGCCTTGAAGTCCCCGAGTGGCACGCGCACATTCTCGGAGCCCACGGTGTTCAACGACAGAGTGTAGAGCGCACCTTCGTCGAGGATCGAGTAGCTCAGCGTCTTTCCCGGCGACAACGTCATCGCTCGGAGGGCATAGATCACCGAGAGTCCGTCCTGCACCTGGGCCGGCACCGTCACGTTGGTCTTGATCGGCCGCTCACCGGACAGCTCGAAGAGTGCACGCTGAGACGATCGGTCGAACCGCGTCGTCCCCAGCCGGGTGCGGCGTCCCTCCTCGCTGTACAGCGTCATCTGCTGCGGGAGGAGCGTCGCTGTATCCAGGAGCGTGTCCATCTTGTAATACAGCGAGTAGAGCCGCGAGATGAGCGGGAGCGGCTTGCCTTCCGCCACGATGTAGTACGCGGCCGAATCTCTCGACGAACTGCGTCGCTCTCGGACCGTCGACACCGCCGTGCCAGCGACCATGTACGATGCCCACGACACGTCGAATGTCAGCGTCTCGCCGACTTTGAACGGCACGGTCGTATCACGGCGCGGCACCGCGATGGGCGAGCGGGGCGCCGCACGCTGGGCCGCCACGGGGAGGTCGAGCGACGTGACGGCGAGCACGCCGACAGCTGCGGCAGCAAGAAGTCGCATAAACCCAATCTTACGAGTTTTCGCGACGGTTTTTCGACTCCGTCACACCCGTCGGGGTCCAAGTCCCTACCGGGAAGCGCACCCGCCTCAGCGGTGCCGTCGCGTCAACGCGGGCTGTCCGACGCGAACACGGCCGCACCAAGCAGACCCGCATCCTGATTGAGGATCACACGCACCGGCATCCGCTCGAGGAGCCCCCGCATGGCCCCCTTGTCGAGGAATGCGCGCAGGAAGCGCCCGTCACTCAGCGCGGACAGGATCTTCGGCGGGATTCCACCACCGATGAAGAGGCCGGCGGTGGCCATCGTGCGCAGCGCCAAGTTGCCAGCCTCGGCACCCAGCGCGTCGACGAAGAGCTGCAGCGCCTCCACGCAGCCATGACACCGCCGTTGCAACGCGGCGCTCGTGATCGCTGCCGGCGCGTCGGGGTTGGTCTCGTCCTCGACCGCCAGACACGGTCCGGCGTGCGTGATTCGAAACAGGTTCACAAGGCCTGGCCCAGACAGGATGTGCTCGACCTCGGCCCGCCCATAGCGCTGCGTGAGGTCACGCAGCAAGGCGATGTCGCGCTCGGAGCGAGCGGCCCAGTCGGCATGTCCGCCTTCCAAGGCCACAGCCACGAATCGGCCGTCGACGGAGTGCAGAAGCGCTTGTCCGAGTCCGGTGCCCGGGGCGATGACGGCCCTGTTACCTCGGACCGCCGCCTCGCCCTTCTGAAGCTCGTACAGCTCCTGCGGCGCGAGCGCCGGGACGGCGTACGCCATCGCCTCGAGATCGTTCAGCAAGACGACGCGCTCGATGTCGAACGCGTGCGCCACAGCCTGGGCGTGGATGTGCCACCCCACGTTGGTCAGCGTGGCGGAATCTTCGAGCACGGGCCCGGCTACGCCAAAGCACGCGGTCCGGACGGCGGCGCCGCCGACCGCGGAATCCGTGGCGAACGCCGAGAGCATCTCGATCACGCCAGGGAATGCAGGCGTCGCAAACGACCGGACCGCCCGCGGCGTCGGCCGACCCGTTGAGCTCGTCTCGAAGAGCCCGAGCACCGACTTCGTGCCGCCGATGTCGCCAGCCAGAATCATGCGCAGACCGCGTGACGCACATTGCACCTTGACTTCGCTTCCATTCTCCATCATCTTGAGGCAGCGTTCGGCACGGCGGCCTGATCGCCCGTGCCGCGCCGCTCGTCATCGCGTGTCTGCCACCACGCCACCACCTCCATCGTCGTCGCTGCTCGCCGGTCAGCTCGTCGTCCTCGCCGGCAAGCTGGCGTCGCTCGGACACAAAGAAGCCCGCGCGCTCGTCGAGCGTCTGGGTGGCGCCACCGCCGACGATGTGAGCGCCCGCACGACCATGCTCGTGATGGGCGGACTGGGTGACGAAGGTGCTGCGGGGGAAGGGGAAGGGGCGAAAAGCCTGAAGTTGAAGCGGGCGGAGGAGCTCAACGAGCAGCAGACCGCGACCATTCAGATCCTGAGTGAAGACGCCTTCTGCCGCGTGGTCGGCGTACCGACGCCCACCGAACTGCGCCAGCAGTATCACGGCGTGCGCGACGTGCTCGGACGGTATCGTGCGCTCCGTGAAGATCACCTCCGTTACCTGATCAAGTGCGGTGTGGTCCGGCCGGCGCTGCGAAACAACGCGGATACGTACTTTACGTTTCAGGACCTCGCCGTGATCAAGCAGGCCAACGACGAGCTCTCGCAGGGCGCCTCCTTTCGCAGTGTCATCAAGGCGTTGCTGGCAGCCCGTGAGGGGCAGCTCTCGTTCGACTTCCGATTGGAGGCCGAGCCGGCTCGCATCATCACGCTCGAGCGACGGCGCTCGCACGTGCCCGCGCTGACCAAGGCACAGCCGACGCCAACGACCGTGCGACGGGCCCAGATGGCCGAGGAGTACTTCCGGGCGGCATCGATGCTCGACGACGGGGATTCGTCAATGGTGGCCGAAGCGGCGGCGAAGTACCGGAAAGCCCTCGAGTTCGACCCCGGCCTCGTCGCGGCGCTCATCAACCTCGCCAACATCCATTACAGTCGGGACGAGTTGATCGAGGCGCAGGCCCTCTACGAGCAGGCTATTGGGATGGAACCCGACTACTTCGAGGCTCATTTCAATCTCGGGCACATCCACCACGACTTGGGCCGTTTCCCCGACGCGCAGGCGTGCTACCGAGAGGCGCTTCGGTTGAACCCGACCTACCCAGATGCGCATTTCTATCTGGCGGTGACGTTCGAGAAGATGGGGTTGTCGCCTGAGGCGAAGCCGCACTGGACCGCGTACCGCCAACTCGCGCCGAAGGGCGAGTGGGTGGAGTTGGCGAAGGAGTTCTCGGACTAGTACCGGTAGTCGTCGTCGGGCGAGCGTTTCTTGGGCGTCCGGCGCAGTTTGTAGAACTGACAGTCCGGACACCACGCTTCGGGGTTGAAGCTCGTGCCGGCGATGGGCAGCACGTCGCGATGTCCGCAGCACTCGGGTCCGTCCTCGGGAGGACGTCGCCAGCGGCACGACTTGAAGCGGAGCACCGCCGCCGAAGCCGATGGGCTTTCGACGCGATCAGACATCGTGCTCAGATTCTACACGGAGTTCCGGCTCGACGCGTACGCCGACGGACCGCTCCAGACTGGCAAACGCGTGTCGCTCCTCCGGTGAGACGAGCGTGATGGCGCGGCCCGACTCATCGGCGCGACCGGTGCGCCCCACTCGGTGCACATACGCGTCAGGGGAGTCGGGCACTTCGTAATTGATCACCGTGTGGATGCCGTCGATGTCCAGGCCGCGAGCGGCGATGTCGGTGGCGACGAGCACGTTGTAGGTGCCGCCGCGGAAACCCTCAACGGCCGCGCGTCGCTGGTCCTGCGAGCGATCGGCGTGGAGGGCGGCGCACCGAATGCCGGCTGCCTGCAACTTGCGCGCAAGCCGCTCCGCCCCCACCTTCATCCGGGTGAACACCAACACAGGGCCGCGTGCCTGGCGCAGATGGTCGATGAGCCACTCGAGTTTATGTGACGAGGGAACGGACGCGATCCGGTGGGTAATCGACTTCGCCGGCTTGCTGCGATGGCCCACCTGCACGTACTTCGGATCCCGAACGATCTCGAGGGCCTGGCGCACGACGTCGTCAGGCATCGTGGCGGAGAAGAGCAGCGTCTGACGTTCGCTCGGGATGGCGGCGATGATCTTCCGCACGTCGGGCCAGAAACCCATGTCCATCATGCGATCCGCTTCGTCCAGAACGATCAACTCGATGGCGCCGAGGTCGGCGTTCTGCTGCCGCATGTGATCCATCAGCCGCCCAGGTGTGGCGACGATGATGTCGACGCCAGCCTTGAGAGCGCGCTCCTGGCCGCTCATCTCGACCCCGCCGTAAACGGGCACGCTCGTGATGGACGTGTGGTAGGTCAGGCCGTGAATCTCGTCTTCGATCTGGACGGCCAGCTCGCGGGTTGGCGCCAGCACCAGCACTCGGCTGCGCTTCGGCTCGGCGGGTGCCGGTCCGGCAGCGGCGAGCTCGGCATCATCGTCCAGCAGTCGCTGGACCGTCGGGATGACGAACGCGGAGGTCTTGCCGGTGCCGGTTTCGGCACAGGCAATGACGTCCTGCCCACTCAGTGCCAACGGAAGCACGGCTGTCTGAATGGGCCGCGTTTCCTTGTATCCGAGGTCTCGTGTGCCCTCGAGAAGGCGCGGATCCAGGTTCAGTGAGCTGAAGGGCAGCGGTGTGGCGTCGCAGTCGACCGGTTCGAGGGTCGCGGCGGACACCGCGGACGCTGGTCGGGGGGGCGGAACGCGTGCGCGCGGTCCACGGCGCGATACGGGATGTCCACGACGGGGCGGGCGTCGTGTGTCGGCAGGTCTGCTGGTGTTGGAGCTCAAACTCTGATGCCGGCTAGCGGGCGCGGAACGTGATGATGCCTCGCACGGGGTCGTACGGGGAAACGCCGACGGTGACGCGGTCGCCCGGGACGACCTTGATGCGGAAGCGTCGCATGCGTCCGCTCAGCTGCGCGAGTACCTCGTGGCCGGCGTCGCACTGCACGCGATAGAGGCCGCCGCTGTGCACGGCCACGACGGTGCCTTGCATGTCAATCAAATCGTCCTTGCTCAATCGGGCTAGCTGTCCTTTCCGCTCGCGCGCGACGCGAGCACAACATTGTGACACACGGCCGGGAGGTCGCGCCACCTGGCGCGACCTCCCCGGCAGGATCGGGCAAGCGGGCGTGTAGCAGGCCACAGGTGGGCAGGGATCAGGTAGGGCTGGTAGGTCGGTCCCAGCCTCTCCCACCGCCTGGTCGCTGCCTGCGCGACGCCCCTTGACATGCGGGCGCCTCGCCATGCGCTCTACAGCGCGCGCACGGCGTCCTCGACGCGCCGTGCGAGCGCCTCGTAGTCGTCGCCTGCGAGCGTCATCGGAGCACCGAACGCCACTCGAACGCGGCCTGGCTTGGCCATCCGCCACCCAGGAGGTAGCACTTTGTCCAGCCCCTCGATGCGGACCGGGACCACCGGGACGCTGAGGCGAGCGGCGATCATCCCAATGCCGGGTCGGAACGCGTCGACGTCACCCGTGGGGCTCCGACGTCCTTCCGGGAAAATCAGCACGGAGTCGCCGCCTTCGAGCACCTCGCCAATGTAGCGCAGGGTCTGGCGCGCCCCAGCCTCACGCTGGGGAAGTGGAAACGCGTTGAACACGAGCGCCGCCAGGTAGTAGTTCAGGCTGTTCGTGAACCACGCGCGGCGTCCGAATTGCTCCGGGAAGAAGTGCGCCTTGAAGAACTCCTTCGCCATCGCGATCGCGACCCGATACCGCACGCGCCCGGGCAACGCCGCCAGGACGACAGGCGCGTCCATGTGGCTCTGATGGTTCGCGGCGAACATCACAGGTCGTTTGAGGTCGCGCACGTGCTCGAGCCCCTCAACGCGGACCCAGGCGAACACGCGGGCGAGCGGCAGGATCCAGAGCGGAAGGTTCACCCTGCGGACCAGTCGCGCCGGCCACGACCGGTTCCACGAGGGGAAGTCGACCGGCTCGGACACGAGCGTGTCGGAAGGCGACGGCTGCGCGACGAGCGCGCGCAGTTGGGCCACGTCGCGTGCACCGGCAAAGGCCGCTTCGTCGATGCGTGTTTGAAAGGTATCCTCGAGCGCGACCATCAGCTCCACGCGCTCCAATGAGCTCAAGCCGAGCTCTTCGAGCGTGGTACCCGGCGCAAGATCTGTGCGACCAGCGTACTTGGCGATCAGCGCCGCCAGTGGATCCACACCCGCGTGGGCGATCTGCGGTGCGCGTCCGGCGAGAGTCTCCTGCGCCCAGTCGCGGATGGCCGCCCGTTTCAGCTTTCGCGTGCCCTCGGTGCGGGGCAGCTCGGGCTCGGGCCAGGCGAGTGCCCTCCGGATTCGCTGGTGATCGCTCAACTGAGCATTGGCGTCCCGAACGACCGCCTCCACGTCCACGCCGGGTTCGAGCACGAGGATCGCCCCGACACGTTCACTTCCGTGGCGAGGTGCTCCCCCTTCACCACCAGTCAGGCCCACGACCGCCGAATCCTTCACACCCGGCAGCCGATTGAGCACGCGCTCGACATCCTCCGGAAAGACGTTAAGCCCCTCGGGCGTGACGAGCATCTCCTTCTTGCGGCCCTTGATGAACAGCTGCCCCCCTGGTCCAACCTCTCCGATATCTCCCGTATGAAACCAACCGTCCTCGAACGCCCTGGCCGTCTCGGCTTCGGCGTTGAAGTAGCCCTTGGTGACGTTCTCGCCGCGGACCAGAATCTCGCCGTCCTCCGCGATCTTCACTTCCACCCCGGCGATCGCCTTGCCGACGGAACCACGCTTGGTCGCGAACGGATGGTTGAGTGTGACGATCGGCGCCGTCTCGGTGAGCCCGTATCCCTGGATGACGGCGAAGCCCAGCTCGCCCCAAAACGCCTCGAGCTCGGGCTCGAGCGGCGCCGCACCAACGACGAAGCTCCAGAACTTGAGACCAAACAGTCGATGGATCCGGCGATACCGCCACCAGCGCTTCGCGAAGTGCTGTTTCGGTCCGGGTGTGGCCACTTCGGGAGCGAGCCGCAGGACGTGTTCACGCAGGACGTCGAGAATCTTCGGCACCGACACGAGCACCGAGACCCGATGGCTCTTGATCTGCGAGACGATCTCGACGGGGTTGTACCCGCGCATGAAGATGACAACCCCCGGCAGCATCGGTGGGATGAAGGTCGCCATCGCCTGCCCGAACATGTGGCTGAGGGGGAGCAGGTTCAGAAACCGGAGTGGAAAAAATGGGGTGCCCCACTTCCGATACTTCCGCACCTCTCGTTCGACCGGCACGATGTTCGCCAGCACGTTCCGATGAGTGATGACGACGCCCTTCGGTTCAGCCGTCGCGCCGGACGTGAAGATGATTTCCGCCGTGTCGTCGCGCGTGATCGCGACCGGATCGAGGGGCCCTGTCGCGGCCTCCCAGTCGATGGTCGACAGCTTCCAGACGACGGCCGATGGACCGATGTGATCACTCTCCAAGGGTGGGACGTCCTGGCCCACCAGGACGACCCTGGCCCTGACGATGCGGGTGACGCGTGCGAGAAAGTCGGGGGTGCTCCGGTAGTCGATCGGCACGACGATGATGCCGCGGAGGAGGCATCCCCAGAAGGCGACGATCCATTCGGGGCGGTTCTCGGAGAAGAAGACGACGGTGTCGTTCTTCCGGAGGCCGGCCTCGTGCAGCCGAGCTGCGAACGCTCGCGCGGCGCGCCCGGCTTCCCCGTACGTGAACCGGCGCTCGCAATACCCATCGTCGTGAACGAGGAAGGGACCGTCCGCGCGAGCCAGGTCTTCGAAGAAATCGAGCAGCGTATCCCGTGCCACGCTCGAATTGTATGATGTGAAGGCGAGAGGGAGATTCCTCGGCTATCCCAAAGGGTGCTTTCATGATGCGTTCCGAGTCGGTGTCGCGCCGTCGAATTCAAGTCGCCGCGGCCGTAGCGGTCGCGTGGGCGTGTGCGCTTGCGCCGAGCCCATCTGCTTATGCACAGGCGAACGCGCTGCAGCCCGGTCCCGTGTGGCCAAAGCTGTCGCAGGGAGAGCGCGACCAGGTGATGACGTTCGGCGAAGAGTTCAAGCAGTTCATCGGATCGGCGAAGAGCTCGCTGACCTTCGTTCGGGAAGCGACCAAGATGGTCGAGGCTGCCGGATTCAGGTCGTGGCCCAAGGCGCCGACGAAAGCGGCCGTGACACCTGGATCGCGGTGGTACGCGATCAACCGAGATCGCACGATTGTCGCATTCGTGATCGGTCGCGAGCCGATGACGGCGGGTGCGCGGATCGTGAACACCCACAACGACTCGGTGTTCATCGGACTCAAGCCGAAGCCGATGCGCGAGAGCTTCGATCTCGTCCTCCTGGACACCATCGTGCACGGCGGCATCAAGAACTATCAGTGGGTCAACCGGCCGCTCGCGATGATCGGACGCGTGATGAAGACCGACGGCACCGTTGTCACCATTGACGTCGGCCACGCCTCGGGTGATCCCGTGCTGACCATTCCGGACCTCGCGCCGCACGTCGACAACGACTTCCGAGAACGGCGAAATCGCGACGTGATTCAGACCGAGGAGCTGGACCCGCTGCTGGCGACGACCGCGGCGGCCGCCGCAGAGATTCTCAAGTCCAAGTACAACCTGACGCCTGAGGACTTCCTGTCCGCCGACATCCAGATCGTCCCCGCTCAAGGACCGGTCGACATCGGGCTCGACAGGCAACTGATCGGCGCCTATGGCCACGACGACCGGTCGAACGGCTACGCGGCGTTTCGCGCCATCGCGGAAACGAGCGCGCCGCAGCGCACGGCTATCGCCTACGGCGTGAACAACGAAGAGGTCAACTCATGGACGACGGGAGTCGACTCGGAGTGGTTTCGTACGCTGATTGCCGAGATCATCGCGGCACAGGAGCCTGTCTACAACGATCTCATGCTGCGCCACGCGCTCCGGTCCTCACAGGTGCTCGTCTCGGATTGCACGACGGCGCTTGATCCGAATTTTCCTCAGCCCTATCTCCCCAATAGCTCGGCGCGGTTGGGCTGGGGGCTCGTCTTCAAGGAGTACGGCGAGGGTCGTGAGGCCGACGCAGAATACTTCGCGAAAGTCCGCGGCATCTTCAACGACGCGGGCGTGCGGTGGCAGACCCATGCGTATCGTGCCGGCTATGGCGGCGGCACCATCGCGCAGTGGTTCGCGAACGCGGACATCGATGCCATCGACGTGGGTATCGGCTTGCTCAGCATGCACTCGCCGATGGACATCTCCTCGAAGGTCGATCTCTGGGAGCTCTATCGAGGCTTCAAAGCCTTTCTGGCCACGACGGCGGCCGCTTCGACGCGCTAGTCGCTGTGCGCGCTGAATCAGTACCGCCTGCCCGGCGGGGCATCCCGCCTCGGGGCGTTGCTCATCGCTCGTGTCTGCCCCAATACGCTCGAATGCCCGCCTTCCGCTCGGTGTCCGGGAGCGTTGCTCGACTGCTCGAGGAATGGCGCGCCGAACACTGATTGGGCACGGCTGGTTCCTGTGCCGCCCCGAACCAGAATGCTGTCGCGACCCAGCCAGGATTCGGGGCGGCCGATCGTCTAGTCGCCGAACGCTTCGATGTCGTCCTCAGCTGCTCCTGGCAAGAGGTCGAAGAACGCATCGAGGCTTCGGTCGAGGGCGCGCCGGAGCTGCGGGATTGTGCCGTCGATGGTGTGCAGCGTCACACCAGCCGTCGTGCCATCCGCGAGGGTGAGTGTTGCGCCCTCGACCGACTTGACCGAGTGATCAGGAACGAGCCGAAGTCCATAAACCAACGTGTAGCGAGACATGCGTTGATGCTAGCAGTTTGCCGGCCGAGGGCCGAGGCGGTCGTAACCTTCTCGTCACGCGTCACAAGGGTCGCAGGCCTCAAGTCACCTCGGGGCGCGCCAGCGCACGTCCACGCAGTGGGTCGGGCGTCGGCATCGATCGTGACCAGCGACGTCAAATCAGTGACCAACGCTCGAGGACCAACGACGAACCCTCCCTTGTCTTGCCCGCCCGATAAAGGAACAATGAACGCGAGGAGTGGCACGTGAAGAAGCTGATCTGGACGTCCGTGGTGGTTTCGATCTTGTTCGGCATGGCGTGTGGCGGCGCGACCGAGTCGACCTCGCCGCCGACCGGGTTATCGACCGCGGCGGCCCCGTCTGCTGACATTCCGACGATCGATTTCGAGAAGTACGTTCTGCCGAACGGCCTCGAGGTCATCCTGTCGGAGGATCACCGGCTGCCCCTCGTGGCCGTGAACCTGTGGTACCACGTCGGTCCGGCCAACGAAGACGTCGGGCGGACGGGCTTTGCGCACCTGTTCGAGCACATGATGTTTCAAGGCTCGAAGCACGTGCCTGGCGACACGCACTTCAAGTCGCTCGAAGGGGCTGGCGCCAGCAGCATCAACGGCACAACGGATTTCGACCGCACGAACTACTTCGAGACCGTCCCCTCGAACCAGTTGGAGTTGGCGCTGTGGCTCGAGTCTGACCGCATGGGCTACCTGCTCGACAAAGTCGATCAAGCGAACCTCTCCAACCAGCAGGATGTGGTTCGCAACGAGCGGCGGCAAAGCGTCGAGAACCAGCCGTACGGGATCGTCGAAGAAGCGCTGTTTCATCAGCTCTTTCCGAAAGGACATCCGTACTACGCCTCGATCATCGGATCGCACGAAGACATCCAGGCGGCCAGGCTCGAGGACGTGAAGAATTTCTTCAAGCTGTACTACGCGCCCAACAACGCGAGTCTGGCCATCGTCGGAGACATCGACAAAGCCGCCACCAAGGCACTGGTCGAGAAGTACTTCGGCACGCTGAAGCAGGGGAAACCGGTAGCCAAGCCGTCGGTGCAGACCCCGCCCATCACCTCCGAGCGACGCGCGGTGATGAAGGACCGGGTCGAGTTACCACGGGTGTACATGGCGTGGCTGACCTCGCCGATCTTCAAGCCCGGTGACGCCGACGCCGACATCGCGTCGTCGGTCCTCGGCATGGGCCGCTCGAGCCGCCTGTACAAGAAGCTGGTCTACGAACAGCAGATCGCACAGACCGTGACCGCGTCGCAGCAGTCACTGACGTTGGGATCTGTCTTCTTGATTGAGGCGACTGCCCGTCCGGGGCACACGGCGGAGGATCTGGAGAAATCGATCGATGAGGCCCTTCAGACGCTTCGTGAGACGGGACCCGAGGCCTCCGAGGTGGATCGGGCGCGCAACGTCATCGAGACCCGCATCATTCAGGGACTCGAGACGCTCGGCGGATTCGGAGGGGTGGCAGACAGACTGAACAGCTACAACCACTACCTGGGCACTCCTGGCTTCCTGCCCGATGACATCAAGCGGTATCGCACGGTGACGCCCGAGTCGGTGAAGACCTTCGTGCAGCAGCAATTGACGCCGACATCACGGGTCGTCGTGCACGCCGTGCCAGGTACTCCGGATCTCGGCGCACCGGTGCCGACGCCGAAGCCCAGCCAGGCGGCGGCCGGCACCGGTGCCGAGTCCTTGAACGCAGACGAGTCCTGGCGCGGCGAGATGCCCAAACCAGGACCGGTGAAGGCCCTCCAAGTGCCTCTGCCTGTGTCGTTCGAGCTCCCAAATGGCCTGACGGTCCTGGTCAACGAGCGGCCCGGCCTGCCCATCGTGTCCGCCAGCCTCGTGGTGAGGACTGGCAGCGGCGCCAACCCGGTCGACAAACCGGGACTCGCCAATTTCACCGCGTCGATGCTGGACGAGGGTACCGCGTCCCGGTCCGCACTGCAGATTGCGGACGAGGTGGCGAGGCTTGGTGGATCGCTCAACACCGGATCCACGATGGACGCCTCGCAGGTCACGGCGAGCTCCCTTCGTCGCAACTTCCCCGAGCTCCTGGACATCATGGCAGACGTGACACGCCAGCCGTCGTTTCCGACCGAGGAGGTTGAGCGTCAACGGGCCAGCCGACTCGGGAGCCTTCTCCAGCAGCGCGAGAACCCGAACGCCGTGGCATCCCTGGTGGCTTCGGCGGTGATCTACGGCGAGAAGCACCCCTACGGCTTCCCCGAGCTCGGCACGGAAGCGTCCAACAAGACGATGTCTCGCGAGGACATGCACGGGTTCTGGAGCCGGAACTTCGTGCCGAACAACGCCGCCTTCGTGGTTTCCGGTCAGATCACACGTGACGAACTCCGGCCGACGATCGAGAAGGCGTTTGGCACGTGGGCCAAGGGCACCCCGGTGCAGCCGACGCTGAGCCCCCCGGATTCCGTGCCCGCGCGCCTGGTGCTCGTGGACAAGCCCGGCGCACCGCAGACGCAGTTGCGCGTGGCCGGTCTCGGCGCACCTCGATCGACTCCCGAGTATGAGGCGCTACAGGTGATGAACGAGAGCCTGGGCGGTCTCTTCTCGAGCCGCATCAACCTGAACCTACGAGAGGTGCACGGTTACACCTACGGCGCGGGCTCCCAGTTCGTCTTCCGTCGTGGCACAGGGCCATTCATGGTGGCGACCGGCGTTCGCACAGAGGTGACGGGAGCGTCAGTGTCGGAGATCTTCAAGGAGCTGCGCGGCATGCGGGAGAAGCCGCCGGCTGGTGAAGAGCTCGCGCTGGCCAAAGACTCGCTCGTACGGTCGCTGCCGGCACAGTTCGAAACCAGCGGGCGCGTGACCGGCAGCACGAGCAACATCTACGTCTACGACCTGGGCCTCGACTACTACGCCAAGCTCCCCACCACGCTCGGCGCGGTCACGACCGAACAAGTGAAGGCTGTCGCCGACAAGTACCTCGTGCCCGAGAAGCTGTCGGTGATCGCCGTCGGCGATCGCTCCAAGATCACGCCAGAGCTTCAGAGACTCAAGCTCGGTGCTGTGGAAGTCCGGAACGCTGAGGGCAGTCTCACGAAGTAGCTCCTTGCCTACTTCGCCGCCAGCCCCGCCTTGGCGCACTCATCGACGACGGTCATGTAGCGCAGGACCCCTTCCTTGCCAATGACGTAGGGATTCGGATCGGACGGCTTCCGCTTGGCGAGCAGGGGCAGGTGGCGTTTCGAGCCGTCGAAGTCGGTGTGGTTCGCGATGATGATTTCCGCGTCCTCCTTCGCGACGATGTCGCGGAAACGCTCCGCGGACTTGCTATAGATGTCGAACCAGAACCGGGGTGGACGGTCTGGCGTGATGTATCCCGAGGGGTTCGTGACCCAGTTAAACGCTGTTCCGCCCCATTCCGCAGCGATACGCGTCTTGCCGTTGTCTTTCACCGGGATGATGGTTGAGAGCGTGCCCAAGGTGTGCCCGGGTGTGACATACAGCGTCAACGTCGTGTCGCCGAGCGTCAGCTTCATGCCGTCGGTGGCGACGACGTCGCGTTTCGGTGCCGGATCGCGACCCTTCTCGAGTAGCTCCCAGTCCGCCGCTGACAGCACGATCTTCGTGCCGAACCGATCCTGAAGGAACTTCGCGCCGCCCGAGTGGTCCGAGTGACCATGGCTCACGATGGCGTACTTGATCTGCGCCGGATCGAGTCCGAGCGTCCTCAGACCGTCGGCCACCTCCGTCTCGACTGAGTAGTCGAAAATCGTGTCGACGAGGATGATGCCCTGCGAGGTGGTCACCGCCCAGGCGGAGTACTCCGTCTGACCGACGAAATACAGGTTGTCGAAGACCTTCGCAGGCTTCGCGTACCACGAGGCACGCGGTGGTGGCCCTTGCGCTCGTGGGGGTCGCGCGGCGTTGGCCGGAGGCGGCGTCAACTGTCCGCACGTGCGATTGAACACGGCCCTATGATCCTGACCGGCCGCATGACGAGCCGCCGCGATGTGCGACTCTGGTGTGCCCGGCTGGACCTGCGCCGCGATCGAGCCGATTCGCCAACCGCCGATGGCGAGCGCTGCGCCAAGCGAGACCGCCAGAACTGCGCCACGTGTCAACCGAATCGATGCCAACTTCATGCGGCTCCTCCCGTCGGGGATGGTAACACCTCTCGAGTGAAGAGCAGGCGCAGAGCGAAGAGCCAACGACTGAGCGCTAAAAGCGGAGAGGCGGTGAGCGCTTTAGAGTGGCGGACCGTCCCCGGGCTGCACAAGCGCTCTCGCTACCTGGATCGCCTCGTCCAAGGAGCGAACGGCGCCGTCCAGTTGCTGTTCGTACACCGTTTTCAGAATCTCGCCCATGCGCGGACCGGGCCGCACGCCAAGATCGATCAAGTGTCGCCCCATCAGCAGAGGGTCCGGCGCGTGGTGCTCGACGCCGAGCATCCGCGCCCGCTCCAGAAACCAGTCCATCGCGTCGCAGTTGAATTGCCCCGGCTCGCGACCCAGACAATCCGATTTCGCAAGTCTCGCCAGGAGCTCCAGATCCACCTTCTGCGCGAGCCGACGGAACGCGCCGTCGCCGACCTCGTCGCGCGTTTTGAACCACATGCCCGGTTTCAAGTGCTGCGCCACCATTCCGAGCACCTGTCGGCGCACGTCGTAGCCATCGAGGGTGTGGACGTTGAGGCGGTCGAGAAACGCCGACGCCGGCGCCACGCCTTGCTCCTCGTGATCGATGGATCGGATACGACCGTCGATGAACGCGGTCGTGGCGGGTTTGCCGAAGTCGTGGCACACCGCTCCCAACATGATCGCAAGGCGCTCCGGCCGCGGCAGATCATCCACGCGGGTCCGCGCCTGATCGATGACCTGCAACGTGTGGACCCAGACGTCGCCCTCGGGATGCCACTCCGGCTCCTGAGGGCAGCCCACAAGCGCGTGCAGCTCGGGAAACAGCCGTTCGACGATGCCGAGCTCCAGCGCGAGCGCGAATCCGAGAGACGGGCGTGCGGCGGCGAGTACCTTGTCGATCTCCCCCCAGACGCGTTCGGCCGGCAGATCGTCCAGCGGGGTCTTTCTGCAGACGTCGGCCGTCGCCGGGTCGAGCGTCAGGTTGAATCGCGCGACGAACTGCACCGCTCGCAGTACGCGCAGGGAATCGTCGCCAAACGTCGACGAGTCGACCATGCGGAGCACGCGCGCGTCGAGGTCTTGTCGTCCCCCGAACGGATCAACCAACTCGTCCTCCGGTCCAAGCGGATCCCACGAGATCGCGTTGATCGTGAAGTCACGCCGGCGCGCCGCCTCTGCAGGGGACATCGTCGGATCGCCTGACACGTGGAAGCCTTTGTGCCCGCGCCCTGATTTCGATTCGCGCCGCGGCAGCGATACATCGATGTCGGCGATCTTGAACACCTGAAAGCTTTCGCCGACCGCCTCCACGCGACCGAGAGATTCAAGCACGGCGCGCAGTCGTTCGGCGGACAGACCGAATACCTCGAGATCGATGTCCTTGGAGCTCGCCCCAAGCAGCCGATCGCGTATCCACCCGCCGACGACGTACCCATGTCCACCCGCGTCACGGACCGCTGCCGCAACCACGCGCGAGCGCTCGAGGGGATCGAGAGCCTCCAGGGTCGCGGTCATACGCTCTCGGACCCAGACGAGGCCGCGATCGGCGCGCGTCTCCACATGTGGACGATGCGGTCGCACAACGACGGTGCGAGGGCGCCGAGGACTGCCAGAGTCTTCGACGGTCGATACGGGTAGATCTCGGCGACCGGCTTGCCGAACGCGCGAACGATGGCGTGAGCGACCACATCGGCGCTTTGGCGAGGCCCGCGCGCCCGCGTTGCGAAGCCGGACTCACGCCTCATGACGCTCATGAACTCGGTGTCGGTCGCGATCGGGTACACGACGCTGAGGTGAACCCCCGATCCACGGAGCTCCGCCCGCAGGCTTTCGGCCAAACCGACCTGGGCGAACTTCGTCGCCGCGTAGGCGCCCATGAACGGGATGCCGCGCCGGCCGACGATCGACGAGATGACGAAGACGTGGCCTCGGCCGAGCCGACGGAATTCCGGCAGAGCGAGGCGGATCGCGTGGTACGTGCCCATGAAGTTCACATCCATCAGTCTCCGCATCTGAGACGGTTCGATGACGTCGACTGTGCCGTAGATGCCGAAGCCCGCGTTGCAGACGATGGCGTCGAGCCGGCCGAACTGGGCGACGGTCCGTGCGAGGAACGTCCGCATCGCCTCGGGGTCTGTCACGTCCGCGACGACGGGGAGCGCGCGTCCGCCTTGCTGCTCGACCGCGGCGGCCGCTTCGACGAGCTTCGCCTCACGTCGTGCGCAGAGGGCCACGGCGGCGCCCTCCCGGGCGAAACGCAAGGCCACGGCTCGCCCGATGCCGGCCGAGGCGCCCGTGATCGCCACAATTGGAGGATCGTTTCGCTCGCCGTTCGCATGAGTCATGGTGCTGAGGATAGCGCGAAGCGGGTGCCCGGGTTGGGACCGTCGTGCCCACGCGCGTCCAGGCTCTCAGGCGTCAGGCAACGCAAAAAGGCCGGGAGCCAATTCGGCATGAGGCTTGAGACGGCTCCCACAAGAAGCGCGAACTCGAAGCTCGAGAACGATGGGAACGGTCGGCGCGGTTGAGGCGTCGATATAAACAGGTCAAAAGGCATGAGACCGTGTCGACTGCGGCGCCGAAGCGTGTGTGACGCGTCCGGGCGCGCGGATCCTGCGTCGACGGTGACGCCGGTTCCTGGGCTCGCCGCCTTGGCCCTTCAACGACTTGGCCAAGTCGTCTGTGGACTTCAGGGCCACGACGACATGGTCCAGTTCGACCACGGGCGGATGTTCCTGCGGTGCATCACATGTGGCCGCGAGTCGCCAGGATGGGATGTCCCGGGGACAATGGCGGTGCGACCGCCTCAGCCTCCAGCGTCGAGAGTTGCCGCCCCGAAGGCGCCAGTCCGACGCGTCGCATAGGAGAGCCTGGACACGAGAGCCGATCGGCTCTCAGCCTTCTCGCAGCACGCTGCGGAGCACAAACGCGACGTTGGACGGGCGTTCGCCCAGCCGACGCATGAAATACGGGAACCACTCCCGTCCGAACGGAATGTAGATTCGCATCCGATGCCCTTGTTTTGCCAGCGAGAGCTGGAGATCGCGGCGGATGCCGTAGAGCATTTGGAACTCGAATCGGTCCGATCCGAGAGTGTGCTGCGCCGCGAAGCGCTGCGTCCTCTCGATCATGACTGGATCGTGCGTGGCGATCGCGGGATAGGTGCCCTCGAGTAGCAGACGCTGGACGTGCCGCATGTATGCGGCGTCCACGTCTGCCTTCCGTTGGTGTGCCACCGTCGCGGGCTCTTTGTACGCGCCCTTGACCAAACGTATCCGCGCACCCAATCGGTTCACCCGTGTGATGTCATCGTCGGTTCGATACAGCTCGGACTGCAACACCACGCCAATGTTCCGATACTCCTGCTGCCACAGCGTCTCGAAGACCTCGAGCGTCACGTCGGTGTACGCGGAGCTCTCCATGTCGATCCGGACGAAGAATTCGTCGGCCGCGTCGAGAATACGCCGCATGTTGTCCACCGCGGTCGCACGGTCGACGGTGAGCCCGAGCTGCGTCAGTTTCAGCGACAGGTTCTTGATGATGCCTGCCTGATTGACGGCGTCGATCACACGCAAGTAGTCGCGTGTGGCGGCGTCCGCCTCGGCCGAGCTCTGGACGCTCTCGCCGAGGTAGTCGAGCGTCTGGAGCAGACCCTGCGCCTCAACCGCTCGCGCGGCTGTGATCGCCGCCTCGACGGTCTCGCCGGCGATGAACCGGCGTGCGAAGCTCGTGGGCTTGCGCATCCCGTGGCGCGACGCGAGGCGCTTGACGCCGGCGCTGCGCGCCAACAGGTGGAACACCGCTTTGGCGGCACGGTCGAACATCAGGTGGTATCAGTGCGCGCGGCCGTGCGTGACGAGCAGGTGTTCGATTGAGCGCGCGTAGTAGCGCAGTACGGTGCGGTCGCGCACGCGGAAACGGCCGCGATCGACGACGACGATGCCGCGCGTGACGAGGGCCTCGGCGGCTTCATCCACCGCTTGGCGCCCGCTCGTCACGGCGAGGTTCGCGCGACGGGCGGAGAGCTCCTCGATGAGACGGTCGATGCGCCCCTCGAGATCGCACCGCAGGAGCGAAGGGCGCATCGCTGCGGTGAACAGCGCCGTGGGCAAGACCTTGTACAGCGCGCCGACGTGTTGCCGCACGGTACGCGCGAGCTCGAGGACGTCGCTTCTCGAGTGTGGATCGGTCCCGGCGGCCGGGACCGGTGTCCCGAAGGTGACAACGGCCCGGGAGTGGTAGCCGACGGCGTACCGCACCATCTCGGCGAGCTCTCGCCCGAATGGGCGCTGCTGCTTCTTCACACGCTGGCGGGCCAGGATGCGATCCTCGAGCACGAGGTCGTACGCGATCGCCACGGGCACGATCACCAGGTTCGGACACTCTGCGGAGAGTGCCGCGTGGAAGAGCCCCGTCTTCGCCGGCTTGAGCTCACCGCTGTAGCTGCGGCCGCCCTCCGGATAGAAGAAGAGATCGTGCTTTTTCAGCATCTCGGCCACGTACGCTTTGAGCGTGATGAGATACGCCGGATCCTTCGTGTTTCGCCGTATCGGGATGGCGCCAGTCACGTGCTTGTGGATCAGGCCGAGCGGCCCGCCAAACAGGTTGATGCCTGCCGCGATGAGCGGCGGGCGAATCCCGTTGTCGTCGAGCACAAGCGGCTCGACGAGATAGTCCGTGTGGCTGCGATGATTCGACGCATAGACGAGGCGATGCGTTCGCACGGCCTCGGCGACGCGATCCAAATGCTCGTGGTGTCGATCGATCTTGCGCAGAATCGGATAGAGCGGGTGTTGGAGCGCACGGTAAATGGCGTGCCGCTGCGTCGTGCGCAGCTCCTCGAGGTACGCGCGCACACGGTCGCGTGCCTCACCTCCACGCTGGCTATAACCGCCGCTGAGGTACTTGATGACCTCTTCTCGGGCCAAGACGGCCTGCGTGATGTCATCGAGCATGAACCTCGGACTATAGCACTTCCGAGCGCAGCTGCGTGCAGGCGGCAGAGTTCCGTCTAGGCCTCCACAGCGCGACACACGGCGTCGGCAAAGCCCTGTGTGGACGCCGTGCCGCCCAGATCCTTCGTGGTCTGGGTGCCCTCCGTGAGCACCGTTCCGAGCCCGCTCATGACGCGGTCTGCGGCCGGCTCTTCGCCGAGGTGCCGTAGCATCAGCACGGCGGAGAGGAGGAGGGCTGTGGGGTTCGCTAGGCCCTTGCCCGCGATGTCGGGCGCGCTGCCGTGCACGGCTTCGAAGACGGCCGCCTCTGTGCCCAGGTTCGCCGACCCCACGACGCCCAGTCCACCCACCAGCCCCGCGCACAAGTCCGAGACGATGTCGCCGTACAGATTGGGCATCACGAGCACGTCGAACTGCGACGGGTTCATGACCAGGTGCATGCACGTGGCGTCGACGATCTTCTCGTCGTACTTGATGTCCGCGTGCTCGCGCGCGACGGCCCGCGCACACTCCAGGAAGAGGCCATCGCTGAGCTTCATGATGTTGGCTTTGTGAATCGCCGTCACCTTCTTACGCCCGTGCCGCCTGGCATGGGCGAACGCGAACTGGGCGATGCGCGTCGAAGCCCGTTCCGTGATGATCTTCAAGCTCTCGACCACACCCGGGATCACCTGATGCTCGAGGCCGGCGTAGAGGTCCTCCGTGTTCTCGCGCACGATGACGAGATCCACGTTCGAGTAGCGGGCAGGGACCCCCGGAAGATTCCATACCGGCCGCAAGTTGGCGAACAGGTCGAGCGCCTTGCGCAGCCCGACGTTGACACTGGTGAACCCTTCCGCAATCGGCGTGGTGACCGGGCCTTTGAGCGCCACCCTGTTTCGCTTGATGGACTCGAGCAGCTCCAGCGGCAGGGCCCGCCCCGTGCGCTGGAATGTCACGACACCTGCGTCGTGTCGCTCCCATGTGACGGAGACGCCGCTGGCCTCCACGATCCGCAGCACCGCGTCGGTGACCTCCGGGCCGATGCCGTCGCCAGGAATCAGAGTGATCGTGTGTGTCGCCATGGTGTGGGAGCGAGCCGGACCGCTACTCGCGGGCGTACCAGAAGAGCGAAAGGAATCCGAGGCCGAGGTTCACCGACATCAGCGTCGTCGAGGTCTGATGCAGCCGGTCGAAGCGGACCCGACGCGGATCCGATTCCGGTAGCGCATTGATGGGTCCGGCCGCCGCCGTCTGGATCTGCGCGATCTCGCCCAGCACTGGGACGCCCGCGTAGATAGCGTTGGCCAGCATCGCCACGCTGAGAATCAGACGCGGCACGAAGGCCCGCGGCGGGGGACCGACGAACTTCATGATCAGGAGACCGGCGACAACCACTGCGCCGCAGACATACGCCACGGCGCTGAATTGGCGCAGGACGTCGCCAAACAAGAGACCAGCGAGAACGCGCCCGTTGTGCGCATCGGCGGCCTCCAGGACCTGGAACGCCGATGGCGCGACGATGGCGCCGATCGCCACCATGCCGCCAGTCCACACCACGAGCCCCGCCAGCACCGCATAGCGCACCACGAACATCGCGTCATTATAGGTTCGAAGGTTCAAAGGGTTCGAAGGTTCAAGGTTTCAAGGTTCGCTGGTTCAAGGATTCGCGGGTTTTGGGCAATCTTCCTTCTCAATCTACAATCTTCCGGACGATTCCACCATTCCCGTTCCCCACTCCCGGAGGCCCTTTGGATCGCGCCGCCCTCATCGCCGCCCTGAACAACGCCGCTGCGCGGATGCGCATCGACTCCGTCCGCTCCACGTCTGAAGCGGGAAGCGGACACCCGACGACGTGCTGCTCAGCCGCTGACTTGGTGGCGGCGCTGTTCCTGGCCGAGATGCGCTTCGATCCCAAGGATCCGCAGCATCCAGGCAGCGATCGATTCGTCCTGTCCAAGGGTCACGCCGCGCCCCTCTTGTATGCCGCGTGGGCCGCTGCCGGTGCGCTCGACCGATCTGAGGTGATGCGCCTGCGGGAGCTCACCTCTGACCTCGAAGGCCACCCCACTCCTCGGCTTCCGTTCGTGGATGTGGCCACCGGATCACTGGGACAAGGGATCTGCGCCGCCGTCGGTTCCGCGTTGAACGCCCGCCGAATCCAATCCGACTACCGGACCTACTGCCTCATCGGCGATGGCGAGTCGGCCGAGGGTTCCGTCTGGGAAGCCGCGGCCATCGCCGAACAGGAGGGGCTGGACAACCTGTGCGGTATTACCGACGTCAACGCACTCGGCCAGAGCCGGGCGACGATGTGGAAGCACGACCTCGACCAGTTCGCGCGCCGGTGGCGCGCGTTCGGGTGGCACGCGATCACCATCGACGGGCACGACATGTCCGCCGTCCTCGACGCCTATGCGGAAGCACGGTTGACCAACGGTCGGCCGACGATGATCGTCGCGAGGACGCTCAAGGGGAAGGGCATTTCGTTCATCGAGGGCAAAGACAACTGGCACGGGAAACCGCTCAAGAAGGGCGATGACCTCGATCGCGCGATAACCGAACTCGAAGGGCAGATTGTCCCAGCGGCCGATGTGGTGGACCTGGCCAGTCGGATTCCCAGGCCACCATCTCGGCCATCGAGTCCGCCCGCGCCGAAGCCAGTCGCTCCGCCCGCGTACGCGATCGGGGATCAGGTGGCGACGCGCGAAGCCTACGGCACCGCGCTGGCCAAGCTCGGCGCCGCCGACGAACGCATCGTCGCGCTCGACGCTGACGTGAAGAACTCCACGTTCAGCGAGCGGTTCGAGAGCGCGTTCCCCAACCGCTTCTATCAGAACTTCATCGCCGAGCAGGTGATGATTGGCTCCGCGATGGGGCTCGCGGCTCGTGGGGCCATCCCGTTCCCGTCGACCTTCGCATGCTTTTTGACCCGCGCCGCGGATTTCATCCGGATGTCGGCGATCAGCAACGTGAACGTCAAGCTGGCGGGATCCCACGCCGGCGTCTCGATCGGGGAGGACGGGCCCTCGCAAATGGCCCTCGAGGACCTCGCGATGTGTCGCGCGCAGCCGAACTACGTGGTGGTGTACCCGTGCGACGCGGTGAGCGCGGAGAAGCTCGTGGCGCTGATGGCCTACCACTCAGGCCCTGCGTACATGCGCACCAGCCGGCCCAAGACGCCGGTTATCTACAAGAACGACGAGACGTTCGAGATCGGTGGCCTCAAGGTGCTCCGGCAGAGCGACCGAGATGTCGTGACGGTGGTCGGCGCGGGTGTCACGGTGTTCGAAGCGCTGAAGGCGCATGACACGCTGAAGGCGTCCGGCACGCTGATTCGCGTCATCGATCTGTACTGCCTCGCACCCATCGACAGGGCGGGACTGGTCGCAGCCGGCAAGGCCACGGGCGGCCGGATCGTGACGGTGGAGGATCACTATGCGGCGGGCGGCGTTGGTGATGCCGTCGCCGAGGCCGTCGCGGACGCAGGCATCCGGGTCGATCGCATCGCGGTCCGCGAGATTCCCAGGAGCGGCAAGCCAGAGGAGCTGCTCGTGCGCTACGGCATCTCGGACTCCCACATCGTCGAGAAAGTCCGGAACGTGACGCTGTGAGTCGCCGCCGTTTCACGTTCTGAGTCAGACCGTCACCGGTACCGGGAAAGCCGGCCGCGCAAACGGCTTCACACGATTGCTCGGTTGGGGCGAATACCCCCGCCTGCGACCGCGAACCTCCGAACCCAGGGACTTTCGAACCTGAGCATCCTCGACTCCCGCCTCCCGGCCTGGGTGGCGAGCGAATAATTTCACGCGACCCGCGGCAGTCGCACGGTGAGTTGCCGATAACTCAAGCATCCGGCTGGAGTGCCGGTCCAAAGTGGAGTAGCCGTGCTTTCTCGAAAGTGGCAACCGTCTCGCGCGTTTTGGATCGCAGCGGCACTGGCGTTCGGCGTCACGGTGGCCCTCCAGGTACGGCACAAGGGCACTCCGACGACCCGAGTCCCGTTCTCCGAGTTCCTGAACGACGTCGAGCGCAGCAACGTTGCATCCATCGAGATCGTCGGCGACACACTCCACGTGACACGACCGTCAGGCGATGTCGTCCTGACCACGGCCCCGGGCAGCTACCTGGCGATCAATTCGAGCATGACCACCGAGATGGCCAAGAAGGGCGTCAAGATCGACGTCCGGTCGGCCGCCCAGCCGATGATCGTCGAATACGGGTCGCTCATCCTTGGCGTGCTGTTCCTAGGCGTGCTCGGGTTCTCCCTCTTTCGCATCACCTCGGGTCGCATTCCGGCCCTCGAAAGCAAGTCCCGCGAAGCGGATGACGTTGTCAGCAGCGTGACATTCGCCGACGTCGCGGGGGTCGATGAGGCGAAAGAGGAAGTGAAAGAGGAAGTGAAAGAGATCGTCGACTTCCTCCGCGAGCCGGCGCGCTTTGCCGCCATCGGTGGTCGCATCCCGAAGGGCGTGCTGCTCGTGGGCCCGCCCGGAACGGGCAAGACGCTGCTGGCGCGGTCCATCACCGGCGAGGCGAAGGTGCCGTTCCTCTTCTCGAGCGGATCCGACTTCGTCGAGATGTACGCCGGCGTGGGCGCCTCGCGGATCCGCAAGCTGTTCAAGGACGCGCGGCGCCATCCTTCGTGCATCATCTTCATCGACAAGCTCGATGCCGTGGGTCGAAGCCGTGGCGGCAACTCGCTCAGCCACGAGGAGCGGGAGCAAACGCCCAACCAGCTGCTCGTCGAGATGGACGGCTTCGCGCCCAACCAGGGCATCGTCGTGGTGGCGGCAACCAACCGTCCCGACATCCTGGATCCAGCACTGCTCAGGCCGGGGCGCTTCGATCGCCAGGTCAGCGTGGGCGCACCAGACCTGAAAAGCCGCGAACAGATCCTGCGCATTCACGCGAAGAAGATCGCGCTGGCCGAGGACGTCAACCTCCACCAGATCGCTCGCGGCACCCCCGGCTTCTCCGGTGCCGACCTCGCGAACGTGACGAACGAAGCTGCGCTCCTCGCCGTGCGCGCGCGCCGTCAGATTGTGACGACCGACGACCTGGAGCAGGCCCGCGACAAGGTGCTGATGGGCGTCGAACGGCGGTCGCTCGCGATGACCGAGCACGAGCGAATCACCTGCGCGTACCACGAGTCTGGGCATGCGGTCGTCGCGGCGTTGCTGCCGCACGCGGATCCGCTACACAAAGTGACGATCATCCCGCGTGGGCGGGCCCTGGGCGTGACGATGCAGCTACCGGAAGGCGACCGACACACGCATTCGCGCGAGTACCTGGAAGCGCAGATCGCGATCTTGATGGGTGGCCGAGTCGCCGAGGAATTGTTCCTGCATCAGATGACGAGCGGAGCCGGCAACGACATCGAACGGGCCACCGACATCGCCCGGCGGATGGTCTGCGAGTTCGGGATGTCCGCGCTGGGGCCGCTGGCGTATCGCACGCCAGGCAATCCGTGGGAGGGCGAGCGCGGCGCCGGGATCAGCGAGGCGACCGCCCGGCGCGTCGACGAAGAGACTAGGGATCTCGTGATGCGAGGCTACGAAACCGCCCGCCAGATTGTGGAGATCCAGCGGGCATCGGTTCGTGCCATTGCCGAGCAGCTGTTGATGGTCGAATCGCTCGACGCCGACGGCATCAAGACGCTCATCGCGGCCCATGCCGTCCGGCCGCCGGCGGGCGTCGAATTCCAGGTCTAGAGCGAGCGCTGACGCTATTGCTGGGCCGTGCCGGCCACCGCTTTCGGCATGAGCCCGTGCTTCGCGAAGAACGCGCGGATCGCGTCCACCGCTCGAATCTGCTGATCGGCGGGGAAGCCGCCGTGTTTCCCGCCAGGGATCGTGAGCAGCTCCGTGGTGGCACCCGCCTGCTGCAACGCGGCGTGCAGCTTCGTCGCCTGCGAGTACGGCACGGTCGGATCCGCGTCCCCGTGAATCGTCAACACCGGTGGCACGTCCTTGCGGATATACGTCAGCGGTGACACGCGGCGCGCCTGTTCCACCCGGTCCGTCCGGCTGCCCAGCCATTGCACGGCGAACGGCCGTGTGTTCGAACCGTCCAGCAAATCCACGACGTCGGTAATCCCAAACCAGTTCACGATGGCTGCCACCTTCAGGGGATCGTTACTCGGACACTGGCGATCGAGCCCCGCTGCTGGCGTCAGCATGCCGGTCGTGAGCGCCAGATGTCCGCCTGCGGAATACCCCATCGTGATGATCCGATTCGGGTCGAGGTTGTACTCCTTGGCGTGCTGGACGATCCACCGCAGCGCGCAGCGACAGTCCTCGACGGCGGCCGGCGCTTCGGAGACGCGGGCGAGCCGATAGGTTGCGTTGACGACCGCGAAGCCCATCTCGAGATAGGGCAGCAAGCGGAGACTGACGGATTCCTTGGATCCGCCGGTCCAGCCGCCGCCGTGGATGTGCAGGATCGTCGGATGCGGACCCGGCGACGTCGGTGTGTAGACGTCCAGCGTGGCATCCCAGTTGTTGACGGTCACATACGTGACGTTCGACATGATGCGCACGTCGTTCGAGACGGTCGACGCCCAGGCGGATGCCGTTCGCGACGACTGCGCGCTGGCCGGCGCGGCCACCAGAGCGAGTAACCCCAACGAAGTGACGAAGCGGAGCAGCATGGCAACCTCCTCAAGACTCACGTGCGTGTGTCAACGCAAGGGTTCGATGGCAATCACGCCCCCAGGAGCTGGCTCCTGAGCGGCGTTGAGCAACATGGCCACAGTCACGTACGTTCCACTGACCGCGATGAGATCGACGATCTGTTGATCGGTGAACACGTCTTTGGCGCGAGCGAACGTGGCGTCGCTCACCTGGTGTTTCGTCGAGAGCTCCATGCAGAAGTCGTACACCACCGCCTCGTCTCTTTGCATGTTCGCCGGTCGTCGGCCCGCCTTCAGATCGGCCGCGACCGCCTCGGACAAGCCGGCTTTCAGCGCAAGCGGATGGTGCGCGTACCACTCGATTTGTGACGTCCAGAGACGCGCCTGAATCAAGATGGCGAATTCGTTCAGCCGACGCGGCACCGACGTGTTGAATCGAAGGTAGTCGAGCAGACGGAACAGCCGGTCGCCCATGACCGGGCTGCGCAGCATCGAGTTATAGGGCCCCGCAAGGCCGACGCTCGAGATTCTCATGATCTCGTCGCCGAGCTGCCGTGCCTGTCCATTCAACTGGTCGAGCGTCAGCTGCGGGAAGCGCTTCGGTGTCGTCGCCTGACCGCGCAGCAAGGCACCAGTCAACACAATCGACAGGACCGAGCTCAATAGGGCAACGAAAGGTCTCGACATAGAGGCTCCTTGCCGGTCGATCGATGGCGATCCTGTCTTCTACTGCTGCTGCGTGAGCGAACGGCCGATGGTCGACTGGCGTGCCCTCTCGACGATGCGCTCGCGATCCTCCGCAAGCAGCAAGCGCTCCTGTTCGAGCTTGGCCGCGGCGGCCGTCACCTTCCGTACATAGTCGTCGTGGGTTGGATAGCGCTCTTCGAGCGACGGCCGGATGTCGCCCTTCGCGATCCGCTCGGTCTTTGTCGCCGCAAAGTCGATCTGCTGTCCGGAGGCATCGCACCCCTCACCCAGCGATCCGTCCCCGCGGAGCGCCCAGCCGGTGTACGTGGCGACGGGCACTTCGATGTCGACCGTTCGGATGCCCGCGATGTTGTGACCATCGCTGTCGGACTTCGGCACGAGCGCGGCGTACGGTTTGCCGACCAGTTTCGGCGGAAGCGTCGTCAGGATGCCGTTGTCGAACTCCGGGCCGAAGTCCAGGAGGTCGCCCTCATGGAGTCGACCGTTGTAGATGACACCAGGGATCTCAGGGAAGCCAACGGTTGCCCGCGGACCTGGCTGGACGAGGGTTCCGTTGCCCGCTCGCGGCACACGGCTCGCCGGCGGCATCTGCCCGGTGGTGACCCACGCGTCGAGATCGACCAGAAGGGCTCGCAATGTCGCGTTCGCGAGCAGCGGACTCTGGGGCAAGTAGCAGAGGCCGCGTCCGGACGGCGCCTGACCGGTGCTGTGCGGAAAGCTGGAGAGCAGGTAGTGCCGCACGTTCGGCGGGTCCGCCAGGTCCTTGCCCCGTGTGTCGGTGTGGAGCAGCGACCCGGCTTTTGCCCAGTACTCGTTTTCCGAGTTGACCGCGACGATGTTGGGGCAGGTGTCGTCCTTCAGGCACCGCGCGAGGCGCCCGCCGGTGACGTTGGTGACGTGATCGGTTGTGATCGCCCAGGCGAATGGGAACTGTCGTTCGGGATACCAGCGACCGATGTGCTGGCGGTGCGTGCGGCCAGGCTGAGCGAATCGATAGTTGAAGAACCCGCCGCTGGCGCCGCCGATCCACGACAAGATCGCGTCGAACACCTTCCGACCCCGGGTGTCGCCGTTGAACCCGAGGTGGATGAAGTCATGCAGAAACCGAGCGGGTTGCGACACGCCGAATGCGTAGACCCGCTCGATGTCACCAGCCAACGGGTTGGCCTGCCCGGCATCATCGACGCGCCCGTACCGAAGATACTCGGTCACGTCGCGAAGGCCAGCAAACGCCAGCCCCGCCACGAGCGGATGCTTGGCGCGGTAGGTCAGTTCGTACAACGTGCCCGATTGAAAGGCCGTGCCTGCCGGAAGCAAGCGAATGTGCGTGTCGTCCGCGAATTCCCAAGCCGAGGCGCCCAGCTGTCGGGGCGCGTCTGCGTACCGCGCGCGGACCGTGAGCGTTGCTTGCGTGGTGTCGCGGGTAGTGGTGGGGTAAGTCAGCGTGCCGCTCGTGATGCCGTCGCGATCGATCACGAGCTCTTCAAGGGAGACGCCGACGATTGGAGACCCGTCGCGGGCGGCCGCGATCGGCACCGTCATGGTCAGTCGGTTGTTGGCCGATCCCGCCGTGACGTCCCATCCGCTCGAGACGATGGTGTAACCCTGCCGCATCAGGTAGCCGTTGCCGGCGTCCGCGGCGGTCGTGGGATCGTTGGTGCGAGGCGCGTCGCTGAGCTGGCCGAGCGCGTGAAGATCGCCGCGGTTGTTCACTTCGAAGAAGATGCGGTGGTTGCCCTTCGCGCGATCGACCGGCCGAAGGATATAGACCGGCGTCGAGTACTCGACCATGCCGCGGCTATTGCGTGGTGCGAGATCGAGATCGACGATGATCGCGTTCTTGGGATCTTTGGGATCGACCTCTCCGGCCGCGCGACCGACAAGTTTCTCGTACGGTCCGACTGCACCGAATACGGTATTGCCAAAAGTCGGCGATTCGACCTTCGTGATGACGAGCGACGTGACACGCGCCTGCGCCGTGCCGACTCCAAGCGCCCAAACGAGACACGCGGCGAGGATGGTTGTGTGACGCATGTCCACCTCACCACTTCACTTGACCGGCGTGGTCAGCGGCTTGCCCTTCTCGACCATGTAGTTGACGATGACGACCGTTTCGCCCGCGTCGGCGTTGACCGCGTCGTGTACCTTGCCAGCCGGGATCAAGAACGATTGGCCCGCCTTGATCGTTCTGGTCACCCCTTCCACCTCGAGCGACAGGGCTCCCGACACGACGTAGCTGCTCTCCTCACCGGGATGTGTGTGGCGGCCCGTTGAGGTCCCCTTCGGGAACTCGGCCTTCGCCATGATAATTTCCCGTCCTGGCGTCGAGGCGTCGCCCTGATGCAGGACAGTGCGCCTGAACGCGGGAGCCTGGGCGAGCGCGGTGACGGCGGCGAACAGGGCAGTGGCGGCGACGGTCAACGCGATCGAACGGGTCACAGTCATGGAGCCTCCGTGGGGGTCTGGAAAGCAGGAGTGTAACGCGAAATCGCGCCCCGACTCCTCCCCCTGGGCGCCGAATCCTCCTGCTGACCGTCGCGGTTCCCGCAACCAGCCGATCGGCCCGCCCGGGGGGGGGCCCACCCATCGGCGAGGTCGCGGCGGCCATCATTGTCCACTTGCTCGCGGTCGACCTGTTCCCTCAGCTCGACAGCGTCGAGCGACCAAAGGCGTTCTGCTCGCGCCGTGTTCACGACGCGAGGTACGCCGTCCGATTTGCGACGATGGTCTCTCCGTCGAGTCGTGAGTCGACGAGCACGCACGACGTGCCTGGCTGTCAATCCTGCTTTGAAGGTGTTTCGGGATATCCTGCTCGACCAGGGAGGGCCTCTGAGTGGCGCGACTGGCTCCCGGTGAGGTGGCCCGTGTCCGAGCGTGAGCGGCTGCGTGCGGTGATTCGCGGGGCCGTCCAGGGCGTTGGTTTCCGACCCTTCGTGTACCGCCTCGCTCGTGGCTACTCCCTCGAGGGCTGGGTGCTCAACTCGGCGCAGGGCGTGCACGTGGAGGTCGAGGGTTCGACACCAGCCCTACAGGCGTTTCTCGTGGCGCTCGACCGCGAGCGGCCGCGAGGGCGGTGATTCAGAGTCTCGAGAGCACCTGGCTCGACGCCGTGGGCCATCAGGGATTCGAGATCCGCGAAAGCGATGGCGGCGGTCCGCGCGACGCGCTCGTGATGCCCGACATCGCCACCTGCGACGAGTGCTTGCGCGAGGTCCTTGATCCGGACGATCGCCGCTACCGATATCCGTTCATCAACTGCACCAACTGCGGGCCGCGGTTCAGCATCATCGAATCGCTGCCCTACGATCGCGAGCACACGTCGATGCGCCGGTTCGCGATGGGCGCGGATTGTCATCGTGAGTACCACGATCCGCGCGATCGGCGATTCCACGCTCAACCCAATGCCTGTCCAGTGTGCGGACCCCGGCTGTCCTGTTGGAACGCGTGCGGTGAGCTGGTGGCCGAGCGAGCCGACGCCCTGTACGCAGCCGTTGCGGCCATACGTGACGGGCGTATCGTCGCAGTCAAAGGACTTGGTGGGTTTCACCTGATGGTCGATGCCGGACCAGAGGTCGCGATCGTCAGGTTGCGTGAGCGGAAACATCGAGAAGAGAAGCCACTGGCCGTGATGTTTCCTGACGTGTTCGACGTGCGCGGCGTGTGTCAGGTGTCTGCCATGGAGGAACGGCTCCTCACCTCGCCGGAGCGCCCTATCGTGCTCTTGTCGAGGGTGAACGCGTTCAGCGGCAGGATTGCCGGGTCTGTCGAGCCAGGGAGTGCGTGGCTTGGCTCGATGCTGCCGTACACGCCGCTTCCTCACCTGCTGATGCGCGAGATCGGTCAGCCGATTGTTGCCACGAGCGGCAACCTCTCGGACGAGCCCATCTGCATCGACGAACACGAAGCCCTCGAGCGCTTGGCCGGCATCGCCGACGTCTTCCTCGTTCGCGATCGACCGATCGTCCGACACGTCGATGACTCGGTGGCGCGCATCGTGGCGGGCCGGGAGCTCGTCTTGAGACGGTCTCGTAGTTTCGCGTCGCTCCCGGTGCCCACGTCGATTCCGCTCCCGCCGGCCCTTGCGGTCGGGGGTCAGATGAAGAATGCCGTCGCGGTCGCCGTGGGGACGAACGCGATCATCAGCCAACACATCGGCGACTTGGGCACGGCTCAATCGACCCAAGCGTTCGAACGCGCGATCCGCGATCTCGAGCGATTGTACGAGTGGTCTCCCGAGTGCGTCGTTGCCGATCTCCACCCCGACTACCGGTCCACGATGGACAGCCGGTCGCGTGGCTTGCCGGTGTTGAGCGTTCAGCACCATCACGCGCACGTGCTCGCGTGCATGGCCGAGAACGAGATCGATGGCCCCGTGCTGGGTGTCTCGTGGGACGGCACTGGATACGGGCGCGACGGCACCGTGTGGGGCGGCGAATTCCTGCTGGCGGACGGCGCCCAGTTCACCCGTTTCGCGTGTCTTCGGCCGCTCCAGTTGATTGGCGGCGAGCGCGCGGTCCGCGAACCACGCCGCACCGCTCTGGCGTTGTGGCACGGACTGACCGGATCGATTGACGGGCTCGACAATCTCCCGATCGCACGAGCGTTCACCACGTCCGAGCTTGCGCTCCTCCGGCGCATGCTCGATCGAGGCGTGAACGTGCCGATGACCACGAGCACCGGCCGACTCTTCGACGGCGTCGCGGCGTTGACCGGCCTGTGCACTCACGTGAGCTTCGAGGGCCAGGCCGCCATGATGCTCGAATCAGCGGTGGACCCCGGAGTCGACGGCGCGTACTTGTGTCGACTGGTGTCGCCTGCGCGGTTCGCCTTCAGCGGGTGGGAGACCCCGACGTGGGTCGCGGACTGGGGGCCGATGGTCCAGTCGATCATCGAGGCCGTGCGGGGCGGTGAAGCCCCTGGCGCGATCGCGGCGCGCTTCCACGCAGCACTGGCGGATCTCATCGTCGCCGTTGCGGGTCGAGCCTCCAGACCCAACGTCGTGCTGAGCGGCGGCTGCTTCCAGAACAAGCACCTCGCAGAAGCGGCCATCGAGCGCTTGCGCGCGGTCGGATTTCGCCCGTACTGGCATCAGCGCGTGCCTCCCGATGATGGTGGACTGGCGCTCGGCCAACTGGCGTTTGTCGCGCACGCCGCCCGAGGCGGCGGGTTGAGACAGGCCGAGGTCGACGAAGACGCTGGCGGGTTGGCGACCCGAGGTACTCAGGTGCTCGTCGAGGGAGGTACCTGATGTGCCTCGCGGTGCCCGGCAGGCTCGTCAGCATCGAGGGCGACGATCCGTACCTCCGCAGCGGGAAGGTCGACTTCTCGGGCGTCGTCAAGACGATCAACTTGGCCTACGTCCCCGAAGCCCGGGTCGGAGATTACGTGCTGGTGCACGTCGGCTTCGCAATCTCTACAGTGGATGAGAGGGAGGCTCGTGCCGTCTTCGAGTACTTGCGAGCCATGGGCGAGTTGACCGAGCTCGAGGAAGGGGGCTCTGCGTGAAGTTCGTCGATGAGTACCGTGATCCGGATGCGGCGAGCCGCTATGCGGGACTGATCAAGGCCACTGTGACGAGACCTTGGACTTTGATGGAGATCTGCGGCGGCCAGACGCACGCGATCGTCAGATTCGGTGTCGACGAGCTGCTGCCTCCGTCGATCACGCTCGTCCACGGACCAGGCTGTCCCGTCTGCGTCACGCCGCTCGAGGTGATAGAGAAGGCCCTCGACATCGCCGCTCGTCTAGACGTGATCTTCTGTTCGTTCGGGGATATGCTCCGCGTCCCCGGCCTGAAGAACGATCTGCTCTCGGTCAAGGCCGAGGGTGGCGACGTCAGGGTGATCTACTCTCCGCTCGACGCGCTTGCCTTGGCCCGCGCAAATCCAGAACGGCAGGTGGTCTTCTTCGCAGTCGGTTTCGAGACGACGGCCCCGGCCAACGCGATGGCGGTGTTCCAGGCGGCGAGAGAAGTCCGACGCAACTTCGCGCTGCTCGTGTCACACGTGCTGGTGCCGCCTGCGATGGACGCCATCCTGTCGTCGCCCGTCAACCGTGTTCAGGGTTTCTTGGCGGCAGGTCACGTGTGCGCCATCATGGGCTACCACGAATACGAGCCCATCGCACGGCGCTACCGCGTCCCGATCGTCGTGACCGGTTTCGAGCCGCTCGACATTCTCCAGGGCATCTACCTGTGTGTGAAGCAGCTCGAAGAAGGCCGGGCTGACCTGGAGAACCAGTACGCACGCGCCGTCCGCCCGCAAGGCAACCGCGAGGCGCAGCGGCTGGTGCAAGAGGTGTTCGAGATCCGGCCGCGCAAGTGGCGGGGGGTGGGGGAGATCGCCGCGAGCGGCCTGGGCCTTCGGCCTCAGTATCGGGATTTCGACGTGGAGGAGCGCTTCGGCCTGGCCGATCGGTCCCTCGACGAGCCATCGGAATGTCGGAGCGGCCTTATCCTGCAGGGCCTCATGAAGCCGCATGAGTGCCCAGCGTTTGGCGCGAGCTGTACGCCCGACCATCCACTCGGCGCGACGATGGTGTCGAGTGAGGGCGCGTGTGCTGCGTACTACCGATACCGTCGCGCGCCACACGCAGACGTGGTGTCGCGATGACAGGGAAGCGCATGACCAGCTTCGAATGTCCCGTGCCGATCAGCCAGTACCCACGGGTGCTGCTGGCGCATGGCGGCGGAGGCCAGTTCACGCATCAGCTGATCGAGCGCATGTTTGTCCCCACCTTCGACAACGAGGCGCTCTCCGAGAGGCACGATGGCGCGCGACTCGAGGTGGAGGGCGCGCGGCTGGCGTTCACGACAGATTCGTACGTGGTTCGACCGCTGTTCTTCCCCGGCGGCGACATCGGTACGCTCGCGGTCAACGGCACGGTGAACGATCTGGCCATGTGCGGTGCGCGACCGCTGTACCTGAGCGTGGGCCTCATCCTGGAGGAAGGGCTCGCCATGGACACGTTGTGGCAGGTCGTCGCCTCCATGCGTCGTGCCGCCGACGAAGCCGGAGTCAGGCTCGTGACCGGCGACACGAAGGTCGTGGACCGTGGAAAAGGGGACGGCCTCTACCTCAATACGGCCGGCATCGGCGTCATCGAGCACGACCGCGTCATCGCGCCGACTCGCGTGAGGCCGGGCGACGTCGTGCTCCTGTCAGGCGACATCGGTCGCCACGGGATGGCGGTCATGGCCGCCCGCGAAGGCCTGGGCTTCGAATCGACCATCGAGAGCGACTGCACGCCACTCGCGGCGCCAGTGCGCGCGCTCCTCGACGAAGGGTTGGAGGTGCACTGCCTCCGCGACCTGACGCGGGGTGGTCTCGCGAGTGCGCTCGTTGAAATCGCACGGACCTCGAAGCTTCACACGCATGTCGACGAAGCACGCATCCCAGTCCGAGCGGATGTCCGGGGGGGCGTGCGAGATCCTCGGTCTGGATCCGCTGTACGTCGCCAACGAAGGGCGGTTCGTCGCCTTCGTCGCGCCGGGTGACGCGGTCAGGGCGCTGGACGTGCTTCATCGCTTCAGGGCTTGCGAGCAGGCCACCGTGGTCGGGGAGGTCACGCCGAGTCCGGCCGGGCTGGTCACGATGCGCAGTCAAATCGGCGCGACGCGCATCGTCGATATGCTGACCGGGGAACAACTCCCTCGCATTTGCTGACGGATGCTCGTTGCGTCTGGCGACGCGACACCGTCGCTAGACCGATTGCGGAGTGGTGTCGCCTGCACCCAGTGATTGGCCGATCGCCTCGGCTGCCGCAGAATCGGGCCACACAGCGACGGGTGCCGCCGCGTAGCCCGCGTGGGCCAGACGTCCCTGGAACCAGGCGATCTCGGACGCCCAGAAGACGAGCTTCACGGCGATGCGAGCGGCGACGTACGCCTGGCCCACGATAAACGCGAGCCAGGTGGATGCGGCGCCCGGTGCCACCAGCGCGTAAGCGATGAGCATGGCTCCGAAGATCGCAGCGTCCAGTCCATAGAGAGCGAATGTGCCGAACCCGGACCGCACAACGAATCGTGCGGCCGCTCGCAGCGCGCCGATGACGCTCCCCCGATCCTCGACGATGAGTCGGATCTTCGCGTAGTCGAACCAGATATTGACGAGCGCGAGCAGGAGGACGAACGCGGCATACAGCCCGACGCGGATGAAGAATGCGGTCCGCTCGGTGTCCAGGTTGTCGGTGAGCCGATCGAACGTGTCGTCCAGCAGCCAGTGATGCGCGTGAAGGACAATGCCGGCGTAGATGAACGTCGAGATCGCTGAGAGTCGCAACAACCGAAAGAAGTAGCCGCCGGATACCTGGAAGAACGCGTGGGTGCGCGTCACGCGATTGCGTGCGAACCGGTCGATGAGCCCTCCGGAGAGGAAGAGCCACAGCAAGGCGTACGCGATGCCCATGGCGCCCACGATCACGGGTCGCACGTCCCAGTCGAGGAACGCACTGAGGTTGTCCACCACGACGCCGAAGCCGATGATCGTCGGACCGACGGTTGTGGCCGCACCGGTCGCTTGATCGCCGAACTCCGACAACCAGTCGTAGGTGGCGCTTGAGATCGGCGCCTGTGCCGCCAGGCTCGAGCCGAGCTGTCGCTCGATATCACTGCGCACAGCGAGCCCGAGAGGCACGCTGAAGAGGAGCGTGATCAGCCAGAGGAGCAGCACGAGGTTCCAGGAGCCGGCCACGCGGCGGACGCCATCGGCACACGCCGTCCACGCCGTCATACGAAGAATGCCCACGAGAGCAGCGAATCCTGGAACCACACCAACCATTTCAGCGACCATTTGGTCGCCGCGGTCCGGCCGGCGGTGCCGTCGATCGTCTTGGAATTGTTCGTCACATCGACGTCGAGCAGGAGAACCCGGTCCGGATCGACGACGGCCGATGTGGCGCGCACTGATCGCGTGAACGTATAGTGCTTCCAGCGGTCCTGGCCATCCCACCGCTCCTTGATGGTCTCGCCATTCTCGAGCGTCACGGTCACGTCAACCGGGAAGACCGCTCCGCCATTTCGTGACACGATGACGTCGGTGCGGTAGACGTCGCCTTCCTTCACGCTCTTGAGGGTGTCAATCGCGTAGTCGAACGCGTTCGAGCTCCGGTACACCTGGTCGAAGAACCACATCAGGTCCTGGCCGGCGACCTCGTTGGCGACGGCGAAGAAATCGGCTGGCTTCGGATGCTTGAACTGCCAGCGGTCGAAGTACGTCTGGAGGACGCGCTCCATGGTCGGCCAGCCCAAGTGTCGCTCGAGCGTGTTCAGCCACAGCGCAGTTTTGCTGTAGGTCACCATGCGGCCGCCCGACACGCTGTATCGAAACGACGGATGCGAGGGGAGATCGGTCTCCGGCGTGCGTCGGTACCCGGGCAGCCGATTCCAGTAGGTGTCCCGCGAGACCTCGAGATCACGAAAGACCCACGGGACGAAGTTGCCGAAGAAGCGCTGCTCGTAGTACGTGCGCGGATGATCCTGAACGAGCGCTCGCGCGGCCAGGTAGGTGGTGATCCCTTCGTCCATCCAGGCGTCCTCGAATTCGTTCGAGGCGACGATGCCATAGAAGAACTGATGTCCTGCTTCGTGGAGCACGACCTCGTGCGGCGTGTTGATGGTCACACGCGACGCCGCGAGCCATGGAGTCCCGGCGGTGATGAGCGTCGGGTATTCCATCCCGTCGGCTTCGCTCTGATAGGCCGGGTCGATGACCGTGAGCTGATCGTAGGGATACGGCCCAGCCCAGCGAGACAGGTACTTGAGCGCCGCGCGCGCGGCCTCGATGTGGGCGTCCGCCTGTGGGGCGTGCTCGGGCTGAAGGAGCAATCGAATCCGAACGGGTCCCTGCCGGGAACCGGACGACGACGGTGGGACCGCCTGATCGGGCTCGAAATCCGCCGTACGTTCGATCATCGTCGGGCTCGTGGTCCAGGCGAAGTCGTGGACATCCTCCTGGTAGTACGAGTGCGTGGTGGTGCCATCCCCATTCTCGGTTTCGGCACGAGCGACGCCCGTGCCGCCGACACGCCAACGTGTCGGGACGGTCAGCTTGACGTCGTAAACGCCAAAATCCGAGAAGAACTCCGTGTTCGCGTGAAACTGATGGCAGTTCCAGCCCGTGTCCTCGAGAACGCCCAACTTCGGGAACCACTGAGCGAAGAAGTAGAAGCTCCCGATGTAGCCGGTTCGTGCGAAGGGCTTCGGCACCCGTGCGGTCCAGTCCAGCTCGATCCGCACCGTGTCACCTGGCATCGCCGGTTCCGCGAGCGGCACGAGCATCACCGTCGTATCGTCCTGATTGCCATCGTCGGGCGCGATGAAGGTCATTTGCGCGGTGCGGTCGGAACGCAGCGATTCGGCTTCCTGGCCCGAGGAGCGCTGGTGGACGATCAGCTTCTTGATGTCGACGCGCGCGAAGTCCTCGTCGTCGTGGAAGGGCGTTCGGAGCAGCGCTCGTTCGCGCAAAAACGTCGACTTGGCGTTGCGCCACGCGTTCCAGTAGACGTGAAACTGCAGCTCGCGTGTAGGGTTCGCGGTGATGTTGCGCCAGACGATCGTTTCGGACGCGGTGAGCGCGCGTGTCGAGGGATCCAGGCGCGCGGCAATCGTGTAGTTCGCATTGCGTGGCGAGCGTGTCGGCATCACCGCGCCTGTGGGTGCCGGCAGCGTCGCGGCGTTCGCGGCTCCGCGCGTGCCGGCTGATGGCGGCGCCGCGTTTTGTCCGGACACGACGATCGTCAGCACGACACCGATGACGAGACAGGACAGTATCGCCGCGCGCGTCATCGCGTGCGAGTCGTGCGGATGCTCTCGAGCGCCGCGGGCGCGAGCCACGCGTCGATGGTACCACCAACCGTCGCGCTATAATTCCCCGGTCATGTCTGCCATTCGCGTCGTGTCCGTCGGTCTTGGTCCCATTGGCGTGTCCGTCGCGAAGCAGTTGGTAGAGCGTCCGGCTTTCACAATCGTTGGTGCCGTCGACATCGATCCGCTGAAGCGCGATCTCGACCTCGGCGATCTGATTGGCGTGACGCCAAGTCGCGCGCTCAAGCGTGGGAGCGCCCGCCGGTTGGGTGTGAAGGTTGGTGCCGACGCCCCGACCATTATCAAGGCCACCAAACCCGATGTCGTGGTGCTGTGCACGAGCTCTTCGATTAAAGGCGTGATGCCGCAGCTGGAGACGATTTTGAGGACGCGCACGCCTATCGTCTCGACCACCGAGGAGCTGTCGTATCCCGGGTACACGCACCCGCGGCAGGCCCGACAGATTGACGCGTGGGCGAGGAAGGCGAGGGTCGCTGTCCTGTCGACCGGTGTCAACCCCGGTTTCGCCATGGACGCGCTGCCGATTGCGCTGACGGCTGTCTGCGAGCGTGTCGATCACATTTCAGTCCAACGCGTGCAGGACGCCCGCATCCGTCGCCTGCCGTTTCAACAGAAGATCGGCGCGGGGTTGACCACAAAGCAGTTCCAGCGGAGGGTCGAGGATGGCAGCGTCCGCCACGTCGGCCTCACCGAGTCGATCGCGATGATCGCAGACGCCGTTGGCTGGAACCTGAGTCGGATCACGGACGACATTCAGCCGAAGCTCGCCACCGTGACCATCTCGGGCGAGTTTCTAGCCGTGGACCCGGGATACGTCTGCGGAATTGTTCAGGACGGCATCGGGTATCACGGGCGGACGCCGGTGATCACGTTGCACATGGAGGCGTACCTGGGGGCTCCCGAGTCGTACGATGCGGTGCAGATCGAGGGCCACCCCAATCTCTCGATGAAGATCGCCGGCGGCATCCATGGCGACGTCGCGACGGCATCCATCGTCGTCAACTCGATTTCGAAGGTCCTGGGCGCGGCGCCCGGGCTCCACACCATGCGCGATCTGCCTCTGCCGTCATACTTCGGTGGGTCCCTGACCTCGGGTTCATAGGATCTTCTTGGGTTCAAAGGGTTCGAGCCCTTGAACCCCGAACCTTGAACCCCTGCACCCCCCCTGAATCCTCGCTCTTCAGAAGAGCGTCACAGTCACCGCCGTTCCTTCCTCCACCGTGCCCTGGTCTTCGGGAATCTCGATGTAGCCGTCCGCTCGCGACATACTCGTGATGTCGCCGGAGCCCTTGAACGCCGGCATGGCCGATCCATGTTCGAGTCTGACCGAATAGAAATGATGGCGTCCGGCGGATGAGACGATTCGCTTGGCGAGGGGAACGCGAACGACGCGCGGTGTGTCGAGGGGGAGCCGTGCCGTCGCGCGAAGGAACGGCACCAGCAGGATGTAGGCGTTCGAGAGGCACGATGCCGGATTACCAGGAATGCCGAAGAAGGCCGCGTCGCCCATCCGCGCGAAGGCGGTCGGTTTCCCCGGTTTTACCGCGATGCCGTGGAAGATCATCTGACCTCGACGCCGCACCAGGTCGAGGATCAGGTCTTTCTCGCCGACCGAGCTGCCACCGGACCACACGATGATGTCGGCGTCAGCGCAGCGATCCAGCGCGACTTCGAGATCGTCGATGACGTCCGGTGTGGCGTCGTGCGGCTCCGCGGATCCGCCGTGCGCTGAAACGACCGCGCTCAACGTGTAGAGGTTGACGTCGTAGATCTGGCCCTCGGCAAGTCCATCGCCAGGTCGAATGATCTCGTTACCTGTGGACATGAGGGCGACGCGCGGCCTGACGAAGACGTCGATCTCCGTGATCCCCACTGCCGCGAGCGCCCCGATGCGACTCGGATTGAGCAGGTCCCCCCTGCGGACCACGACGTCTCCCGGCGAGAGGTCCGCGCCTCGGCGTCCGATGTGTTGCCCCGGCGTCACTGCCGTGAGCACCCGCACCGCGTCGTGGCCGTCGGCCGTAGTGTCTTCCACCATCACCACGGCGTCCGCGCCCTCGGGCAGCGGCGCGCCGGTCGCGATTTCCGCGCATCTTCCTGATGACACGCGCTGTGTCGGTGGCTGTCCGGTGTAGATACGCTCGACGATTTCCAGGCGTACTGACGCCTCGCGAGAAGCGGAAGCCGTGTCGGCGGCCACGACGGCATAACCGTCCATGAGCGAACGGGCGAACGGTGGAACGAAGAGCTGCGCGGAGACATCTGCGGCCGCGACCCGCCCGGCGACCTCCGTGATCGGCAGGAGCTCGGTCCGGTCGACGGGACGCACCGCGTCGGCAAGGCGTCGACGCGCTTCTTCAACGGGGATCGTGGACGCGAAAGGTCGCATCAGCGTGAGGCCTGCTGGACGAGGTGGCCGAGCTCGGGAATGAGCAGCTTCTCCATCGCGAGGCGGACCGCGGCCTCCGACCCAGGCAGCGCGACCACGACACAGCGTCCCGCCAGGCCTGCCGTGGCGCGGCTCATCATCGCCGCCGGCCCGATCTCATGATAGCTGAGCATGCGGAACAGCTCACCGAATCCGGTCAGCTCTTTGTTGAGGAGCGCGCGGACTACTTCAAGGGTTCCATCGCGAGAGGTGATGCCGGTCCCGCCTGTCGTGATGACCACGTCGGAATCACCAGATCCGATCTGCCGCACGATTGCCTCTCGAATAGCCTGTGGCTCATCCTTGACGATGGCTCGGCCGGTGAGGAGGTGGCCGGCTGCGGTGAGCAGATCCGCGGTGGCGCGGCCACCGGTGTCGGTGGCTTCGGTTCGGGTGTCACTGACCGTGAGCACGAAGCATCGGACCTGACGCGGACCCAGCGACTTGTGCTCGATGTCCGGGCGCATGGCGTCGATTGTAATAGCATTGAGCGGCTGCGCTGCCGACCTCGACGTTTCGAGGCCAGCTGACCGGATCGGTGCTCACGTGCTGCTGCGCGATCGACTGCGAGGGCGACTCGACGAGATGGGCGACACGCCGGACTACGTCCGGCTGGCGTCCGACATACTCGGGATCCGCAACGCGCCGCCGGCGCTCGCGCGCAAACTCGTCTCGCAGGCACTCGTGCTCGAGGATCGGCGCGATGCGTGGGCCGCCGTCGGTGAGGAGGTCATCGCCACCGCGCCCGCGACACCGGGTGTCTATGTTCTGCGCGATACCGATGGGCAGGCTTTGTATGTCGGGAAAGCGGTCAACCTGAAGCGACGACTGCGCGCGCATTTCGGGGCGAGGCGATGGCGGGGGCTGAAGGCGCCTCTGGCGCGCGTGGCGCAGGTCGAGTGGTTCGACGTGGGGTCGGAGCTCGAGGCGTTGCTGCGGGAGGCAGTGCTCATTCGCGACCTGCAACCGATCGTGAACGTGCAGATCGGACCGCCCAGTAGCCGGACGCGCGAGGTCCCGCAGTCGCTGTGGAAGGATGTGCTCCTGGTGCTGCCGTCGGTCGATCCGGTTCGCGTCGAGCTGGTGGGTGCACGCGCCGACGGCGGGTGGTTCCAGCAATCGGTGGCGCGGGATGGCTGTGACCTCGCCATCCACGTCCGGCGCGCGTTCCGTTTCTTTCGGTCGCCACTTCGCACACGGGAGGATTCCACGCCTCTTGCGCCCCTGGTCTTCTCATGGCTCGCCGCGCGCGGTGGACACACCACGCGGCTCGACCCACAGGACTGCGCGACGCTGGTGAAGCTCGAAGCCCGCCTCGCCGCCCTGCTCGGGGACAAGGATCTCTTCGCCGAGCGCCTGGTACTCGCGTCTCGCGGGTGACTCACGGCCCAGCGGTCGAAAAGCGTCCAGAAGTGCGGTAGACTTGGAGTTCCGCTTCAGCGCCCTTAGCTCAGTTGGATAGAGCGTCTGGCTACGAACCAGGAGGTCGCAGGTTCGAGTCCTGCAGGGCGCGCCAAATTCCTGAGGAAGGTCACTCGTCTCGGAATTCGTCGATGGCGAAGCTCTGCGCTGACTGACAAGTGACTGACAATGCGTAGCGGCGTCGAGCGGTCCGTGGTGGTGTCATCACGCGCCAACTGCCTTCAGTTGTCGTCGACGTTCCCACACACCCGTCAACGCCTTTCGCAGCTCCTCGTCTCTGATGTTCAGATACCGCTGCGTCGTGTTGATGTCGGAGTGCCCGAGCACTAACTGGAGCGTGCGGATGTCGACGCCGTCGGCGAGGAGCCGGCATGCGCCTTCATGTCGCACGTCGTGCCAGTGGAGATCGATCTCCCGCGCGATCGACCCGAGCTCCGGGCTTCGCGCGTGTGGTGTCGTGACCGTTCGCCAGGAGGATGAGGGATTCCCAGGCCGTCTTGCAGCTTGTCCTGGAACTCGCCGACGGGCGTGCCGAACACGAACGCGTGGGGTCCCAGGGTCGCGCGGCGCCTCGGGATCGGCGCCAAGCGGCCGTGTGAATCAAAGGAACGCGTCTGTTCTCCGCGTCCTTCGCGTGACCGCCGGGGATAGCGATCTGGTGCTGCGTCCAGTCGACGTGGCGGTTCTGGATCCGCAGCATTTTGCCCTGCCGGCAGCAGGTTTCAAGGGCACCGACGATCCGGTCGTGCATCGCGGGGCCCACCCACCTGTGCTCGGCCGCGTTCATCGTGTGGCATGCGGCGAGTAGCGCGTCCTCCTCTCGCGTTCTGATGTTCACGCCGAACCGATGGAACGGCGTCGTCGAGAGGAACGGCGGATCCTGGAATCGGCCCCGCATGGAGACCGGAGGATCCGCCTGTCGGCACGGCGTCGGACGATCTGCGGACATTCTGGTGTCGGGCAACTGGAATCACCAGAAGAACGAGACCGGCTGGGCCGGACGCTCGACTCAGGGCGGCGTGGCGGGTCATGGCACCTCGAGTCCCTACGACATCCACAACACCCTGATTGCGGCCGGTCCGGATTTCCGCGAGCGCACGCGTAGCCGAGTCCCAACGTCGAACGCAGACTTGGCTCCGACGCTGCTGAAGTTGATGGGCCTGACGATCCCGAACACGATGTCCGGGCGCAGCATCGACGAGGCGTTACGCGGGGGCCCGGCGCTCGGCTCAGTGCAAGCGGTGCGGCGCGTCGAGACCGCGAGACTGGCTGATGGCGCGTATCAGGTGGATGCGCAGGTGACTCGAGTCGGATGCGCGCGCTACCTTGACTTCACCGAGGTCCGCCGCTCGACTCCAACCACCGTGCCACGGTGACGTATCGTACCCCACCGAACGCTCCAACGCGTCGGCCCACCTTCGACCAGAGCCTGCCTTCCTTGTGGCTCTTCGTTCCCATGGTTACCTTGATCGTGTGAGCCCTGGTCGCTTCCGTCGATGTCCAGCGGTTCGTGAGGCTCCGTCGATCAGAACGCGTAGGTCAGACCGAAAACTGCGATCCGGCCGGGCATGATCGCCGTCGGTCGCAGGTAGTTGGCCCCGGATTGCACCGTGTTGAGGCGCAGAGCCTTGGGCATGATCTGCTCGAGGAGATTCGGTTGCTGGCCAACGTCGAGAGCGACTCGCACAAATTGATGCCGCTCGTGCTCGCGGGGCAGCCCGAATTGGCGGCGCGGCTGAGCGACCCCAGCCTCAGGCAGTTGAAGCAGCGGATCGCGTTGAGGTGTTTCGTCGATCCGCTCTCGCTGCAAGAGACCGGTGCGTACGTGAGCGCCCGAATCCGCGCGGCGGGCGGCGAGGCCGTGCGGCTATTCACGAGAGAAGCCGTGATGCTCATTCACGAGCGTTCGCACGGCATTCCGCGCACCATCAATGTGATCTGCGACAATGCCCTGTTGACCGGCATGGCACTCGGTCGCCGGCCCGTGAGCAAGAATGTCGTCTTTGAAGTGTGTCGGGATTTCGATCTGCGGCAGGCCGGGACGCCGAGGTCACGGCCGCAACAGGCACCGCCGGCCGGACCGTTCTCGGCATCAGGCCCGGCCACGAGCGTGGGTGAACAACGACACGGGGATCAGGTCGATGCTGGTGATCCCTCTGTCGATCAGGAGTCAGGCGTCGATGCCTTGAGGCGTGTGCTGAGGGAGTGAAGTGACGACGCGACGGTGGGTCGAGTAGTCCCCTTCCTGGACAACTTTGAACGCCCTGCCGGCAGTGTTCCGCGGTCCTTCAGCACGGCACGTCTCCTCGTCGCAGCCTGACACGCTGAGCTAAGTGTTTGTGGCTGAGCGTCATCGGCCGGCCATTGCCAGGGGCGCGCTCGCGGTGACATCTTTGCAGGCTTCCACAGCAGCCGCCGCCGTGTCTGTCGTCCTGGCGCAGCCGGCCGGATGGCGGCCCGGGGATTCCCCGTTGGCGTGCCAGACAACCGATGCTGGCGGGGATCGTGTATCGTGGTCGAGAGACGTCCCGTTCGCATGCTCGCCTCTGTGGAGCGGCACGAACAACCGACACCATTCGTTTCACTTTCAACGGTTACAAGACACTAGGTTCAATAGCCAAGAGAATGACTGAGAGGATCCCGCTCCTCGATCTACGCCCCCAGTACGACCCCCTCCGGGAAGCCATTCTGGCCAGCGTCACACGCGTGTGCGACAGCCAGCAATACATCAATGGACCGGAAGTGGAAGCGCTCGAGACCGAGCTGGCGAATATGCTGAGTGTCCCGCACGCCGTGGCAGTGTCGTCCGGGACCGACGCGCTCTTGTTGGCACTGATGGCGCTCGACGTCGGACCCGGCGACGAGGTCGTCACGTCGACCTACTCGTTTTTCGCCACGGCCGGCGCCATCGCGCGGGTCGGCGCTACCCCTGTGTTCGTCGACATCGACCCGGTGACGTACAACGTCGATCCGCAAGCGCTCGCCGCGGCGATTACACCCCGGACCAAGGCCGTGATTCCCGTCCACCTGTACGGGCTGAGCGCCGACTTGGATGCCATTGTTGGCGAGGCAGCAGGTCGAGGGGTCGCGGTCATTGAGGACGCCGCGCAGGCCATCGGGGCCACCTACAAGGGGCGCCCAGTAGGCAGATTCGGGACATTCGGCTGCTTCTCGTTCTTCCCCAGCAAGAATCTGGGCGCGTTCGGCGACGCCGGGCTCCTCACCACCAATGACCCCAAGCTGGCGAACCGCGCGCGCCTGCTGCGGGTGCATGGGATGCACCCGAAGTACTACCATTCACTCATCGGCGGCAACTTCCGATGCGATGCGCTCCAAGCTGCGATTCTCCGCGTGAAGGCGCCACACCTCGCGGCCTGGACCGAAGCTCGTCGGGCGAACGCCGCGCGCTATATGGAGCTGTTTGCGCGCGCGGGGCTGCTCGACTCCATCGGCCTGCCGACCGAACCAGCTGACCGACGCCACGTCTTCAATCAATTCATCATCCGTACGTCTGACCGTGACGGGCTGAAGCGTCAACTGGAGGCTGAGGCGATCGGCAACGAGATCTACTATCCGGTGCCGTTCCATCTGCAACCGTGCTTCGCGCACCTGGGATACTCGCGCGGTGACTTCCCCCACGCAGAGCGAGCGGCGGAGCAGACGCTGGCGCTGCCAATCTACGGCGAGATGACCCCGGATCAGCAGCAGCGCGTCGTGTCGGTCATCGCGGCGTATTTCCTGAGCAGCTCAAACCGCGTTCCCGGACTGGCGAAGGTTTGAGCCCATGTTGGCCGTGAGACTCGGGTCTGTTGTGGCCAGCCCAGGCCGATGACCCATCCATGGTCTCAGAGCGGTTTGAGCGTTTGTCTCTTGCTTGATGGACTTCGTTTCCGAGGCACCGTACCTTTTGCCCAATACCTGTCGCCCGGAGCCGCGTCATCAAACCTGGCCAGGGCTCAACTCTTTGATGGCCCAGGGGTTCCCCTCGACGTCCAGCAGGGTTGCCGGCTGGTGCCGTCTTTGCACGCAAAACTGTGAGGAGCGCCCAGAAGTCCTGTTCGGTTTCCGCCCGGATCGGCGAAAATTCTACTCAGGATACTCTGGTCGCCTGCGTGGGACGCTTGCCATGCCACGCTGAGAAGGCGGGGAAGAGAGCGCCGACGGCGGGTGGCATGCCTGCGAGGGCGAGGGTGAGCGACCAACGATGAGCCGAGTCGAACAGTCATATCATCGACTGCGACAAGGAGCCTCTGACCCTCCGTCCGATGACCAGACCGCGGACCCGGCCGGGGAAGTCCTGGAGCGCTACCCGCGCGAGAATCCTTCGACGGCTGACGACCCCTCGCACTCCACACTCAAGGGCGAAGCACAAGTCAGATCAGGGCGGAATCCGGTGGATCGGCGTCGGCCAATCGCGATGCGGGCCGAACCCCTGGATTTCCCACAGAGCAGGGTGTCGGATGGTGTGCGGTGGGCTCAGCAAGGCGGGGAGCCGGTCTCATCTCGCGTCAGCATGGCCATCCCGTCGTCGGGCGATGACTCTGATTTCAATCCGACAACAATGCTGTGGGGCTTCCTTCGAGTGCTGGCTCGGCGGAAGTGGCTGACACTGGCGGCGTTCATCTTGGTGCTCGCAGGTAGCATCGCGTTCCTCAGGACCCTGAAGCCTTTGTTCCGCGCGACGGCGCGCCTTACCGTTGAGTCCAGAACCGCGACCGACACCCTGCTGAAGACCCCTGACGCAGGACCTCAGCAGGGATACCTCGAGACCGTCGCCGAAGTGCTGCGCAGTCGCTCGCTCGCCGAACAAGTCGTCACGACGCTCGAGTTCTGGCGGCATCCGGAGTACGCGACCACGGCTGGCGACGCAGCACCTGGTCCCGATGGGCCCGTCCCACCCGGGCTGGTCGATCGACTCTTGGCGAATACGAGCGTCGCGCTCGTTCCGTTGAGCGCGGTGGTGAACGTGTCAGTGCAGTCATCCGACCCGGAGCTAGCCGCCAACGCCGCGAACGGCATGGTGGAGGCATTCATCCGGCGCGACCTTCAGTCTCGGCTGGCCGTGGCGAAGGACGCGACCAGTTGGATAGCGCGGCAGCTCGAAGAGCAGCGGATGCGTGTCACGGAAACGGAAGCGTCGCTGCAACGCTACCGCGAGTCGCAGAACGCAGGGTCCCTCGATGAGCGCCAGAACATCGTCGTCCAGCGGCTCGGCGACCTCAACACCGCCGTGACGCGTGCGCGTACGGAGCGTATAGCCAAGGAGGAACTGTTCAAGCGTGTCGGTGAGCTTCGGGGTAATCGGGCGCAGCTCGATTCGGTCCCGGCCGTCGCGGGCAACGCCTACATTCAGCAGCTGAAGGGGCAACTCGATCAGATCGATCGGCAGCTGCAGGAAGCGGCGCTGACCCTAGGCGACAAGCATCCGGAGATGATCCGATTGAACGGGGCGAAGGCCGAGGCCGACCGGCGACTGGCGGCCGAGATCGACACGCTCATCGGGTCGGTGCAGAACGAGTTCCTCACAGCCCGAGCGCAGGAGCAGAGCCTGACCGCGGCACTCGAGCTGCAAAAGCGCGAGGCCCAGGAACTGGATCGCAAGGGGGTGGAGTACGCCGCGCTGGTTCGAGAGGCGGAGAGCAATCGCGCGCTCTATCAGAGCCTGCTTGAGCAGGCCAAGAACGTCGGCATGTCGAGCGACCTACAGCGCAGCAACGTCCGCATCCTCGACCCGGCGACGCTGCTGCGCTTCCCGATCAACCCGGTCGGTCGGCTCACTCTGCTGCTGGCGGTGATCGCCAGCCTGACCTTTGCCGTCGGCCTCGCTTTTGTCGTGGAGTACCTCGATCCACGGCTTCGGATTCCAGACGAGATCTCGAGTCAGCTCGGGATTCCGCTGCTGGGGGCGGTCGAGCAGCTGCCCAAGGCGAAGGACGGCGGCGGGCTGCTCGTGACTCAGGGCGTTCCTCCTCGCTTTCGGGAAGCGATCGCTCATGTGCGCGCCAACATCGAAGCGAGCTCCGGAGCCAAGTCGGGAGTCGTGTTGGTCACCAGCTCTGGTGCGAAAGAGGGCAAGACGCTTGTTGGCGGCAACCTCGCGCTGGAGTTCGCCCTCGCGGGCCGGCGCGTGCTCCTGATCGACTGCGATCTCCGCCGGTCCAGCGTCCATTCGCTTTTCAGCCTGCCCATCGAGCCCGGGCTGACCACGGTCCTCAATGCCCCGGGTCGCGAATCATTGGAGGTTGCCCTCAGGACGGGGCCCTGCCCCTTGCTGTCGATTCTCACCGCCGGGCCGACGCCGGCCAGTCCAGCCGAAGCGCTGGGGCTGTCCCGACAGGCAGACCACGTGGTGTTCGTCGTCGCTGCCGATATCACGCGTCGCCGCACAGCCAAGCTCGCGGCGGAACGGCTTCGGCGCGTCGGCGTGGCGTCGATCGGCGCCGTCCTCAATCGGGTCGCCATCCCCAAGTGGGGAGGACTCTACTCCCCGTGCTACAGCGACTACGGGTCGTATTACAACACGTCGTCGCGCACGTAGAGACGCCCGTCGCCACTGCCCCTCGATGGTTGGTTGCGGGTTCCGTGCGCGCCTCGTCGCGGCGCCGCTTCCGTCGAAGAAGGGCACCAACGACCGAAGCCGCTATCCTCCGACGGATTGCTCGACGAGGTCGCAGATCACGTGCAGCAGAGTGCGGTGCACCTCCTGCACGCGGGGTGTGGATAGGGAAGGGACGTTGATGTGCACGTCGGCGGCCCGGCCGACGGCGCCTCCGTCGCAGCCGGTGAGCGCCACCGTGATCAATCCGAGTTCGCGCGCCCGTCCCAAGGCCGCCACGACATTCGGCGATCTGCCGCTGGTGCTGATCCCGAGGGCCACGTCGCCGGAGCGGCCGAGCGCTTCAACCTGTCGGAGGAAGATGCGGTCGAAGCTGTAGTCGTTGCCGATGCTTGTCAGGATACTCGTATCGGTCGTCAGCGCCACGGCAGGCAGCGCCGAGCGCTCGCGGAGGAAGCGACCCACGAACTCCGCGGCGACGTGTTGAGCGTCCGAGGCACTGCCGCCGTTGCCGAAGATGAGCAACTTGTTGCTGGAGCGGAACGCCACGGCGATGGCCCGGGCCGCGTCCAGCACGGGCTGGCCGCCGCTGGCGGCCACCGCTTGATGGAGCGCCACGGTCTCAGCCAGCGTGGCGAGCAGAATGCTTCGGTTGTCATCCATCGGCAGGGTCAGCTCTCGTTGTTAAGCGGGGCCCGCGTCATCTCGGGTGGCGCTCCCCCCTACATAGATGATTTTACTTCCTTCAGGCTCGATGGCGAATGGTACCTCTGTCAGACCCGAGGCCAGCATCGCCTTGCGCACGCGGGCCTACTGCCGTGGTTGCACGAAGAGCAGCAGGCACCCGCCACCACCGGCTCCGAGCACCTTGCCGCCCTCTGCGCCTGCCGCGATGGCTTTATTGTAGTAGGAGTCGAGAAGGCTGTTCGTCACCTTGGCGGCCATGTGCTTTTTCAGCTCCCACGCCCGCGCCAGGATGTGGCCGACCTGCGAAATCTCATTCCGGAGCAGCTGGCAGCGGAGCTCTTCTGAAAGCCATACCATCTGGTCCATGCTGGCTTTGACGTGTCCGTTGCCGTTGATCCGCTTTTTCGCGTCTCTGAGCACCGTGTCGGCCGAGCGCTGAGTCCCCGTGTAGAAGAGCATGAGGCGTCGGTGCAGGTTCTTACTTACTTCATGAGAGCAGATGATCGGGTTCACCTCGACGCTCTCATCCGGATTGAAGCGCACGTGCTGAAATCCGCCGTACGCTGCCAGGTACTGGTCCTGTTTCCCAATCGGCTTGCCGAGGACGTTGACCTCGATGCCGCAGGCGCGTTGAGCCAGTTCTTCGGCTGACACGTGGCGACCGACAAAGGCAAACAGCGCGTTGAGAGCGCCAACCGTCACCGTCGACGAGGAGGCCAGACCGATACCCGCAGGCAGGTCGGCGATGGTCGTGATTTCCACACCACCCTTTAGGCCTACAGAGTTCATCGCTTCACGGATGATTTCGTGTTGGAGCTGCTTGACGTGGTCGACGATCTCCGTCTTGGTATACGAGACCCGGATCGTATTGTCGAACCGGCGGTTCACGGTCACGTACATGTAGCGTTTGATAGCCATCGCGACCACGCTACCCGGCCGGACCTGGTAGTACTGCCGAAGGTCCGAACCGCCGCCAGCGAGACTGACTCTGAATGGTGTTCTTGAGATAATCACGCTGGTAATCTCAGCTAGTGCGATGCCTCTGGCGCAGACCTTCTGCGTCGCCGCAGCACAATTCCGCCCGACTCTGGCGCGTTGCGGCCCCGGTTCTCGATTTCACGAAAATCTCTTCCGGAGGCGACCTTTTACTGCCTTCCAGCTGTCCAATCAACCCGGTCTCCCCTAATTGGGCCGAAACTTTGGCTGGATGGCGGCGTTCGATAATGGCTGACACCGACGTCAGCAAACGTCGAGCCGGCCGGGATTCGAGCGAACTGGTGCGACGGCTCAGGCGGCGGTCCCAAGCCAACGGCCCCGTAGTCATCTCTGGCGCCGACTTTCGTCCGGGGTTCCTGAGCTGTCCGGGATGGGCCTGAGCGCAACGCCCTCTGCGGGTGCTTCCCTGGACTACACATCGAAGTGCCTGGTGAGCAATCGGTTCGCGTGGGCTCGGCCGGGCACTGGCCTTGCTAACCCTGTACAGATTCCCCCTGACATCACCCTGACGGAGCACTCTGTGTCCTCTACCAACGCCTCGATCGTCGCGTCTCAACAGCCTCAGTCGCGGACGGGCTCAGCTGGCCTGGTGCTTGGCGCCAAGGCGGCGTTCAGTGCTGGCCTGCTCTGGCTGTTGTTCTCGCGGATTGACGGAGGAGCGTTCTGGGCCGCGGCGCGGCAGTCGTCGCTGCCGTGGCTGGTCCTCGCCCTTGCCTCGTATGCTGTGACCGTACTCGTGAGCAGTTGGCGGTGGCACCGTCTGCTGGCCATTCAGAACGCACGGATGTCGTTCAAGTCGGTGACCGCGTCGTTTCTCGTTTCGCTGTTCTTCAACAACTTTCTCCCCACCAACATCGGTGGCGATGTGATGGGAGTGCGGGATACCGCGCGGCCCATTGGATCGACGACTCGCGCCATGATGGTTGTCGTGGCCGATCGCATCGCCGGCCTGATCGGCTTGTTCCTCTTTGAAGCGGCGGGTGGCGCTTTGATGGCTCAGGAGCAGCTCCCGTTCTCGGCTATCTGGATCTGGGTCGCGTTGCTCGGCGGGCTGGGCGCATCCGCTGCCGTGTTGTTCACACCGCCGCTGCTCACGGCGATCCTGGCCCAGTTCGGCGGGCGGAAGAGCGGTTGGTTGGGACGTCAGATTGAGACGCTTGGCTCCTCGCTCACGAGTTTCCGAGCGGCCCCAGGTGGCTTGCTCTCGGTTTTCGCGGCCTCCGTGCTGCTTCAGTGGACGTTCATCCTGTTTTACGCGGCCGTGGCCAAGGCCCTCGGCGTCCACGTGCCGTTCTTCCAATTGGCGGCGATCGTCCCGCTCGCCGGGCTGATTCAGCTCCTTCCCATTTCGGTCAACGGTTTCGGGATTCGCGAAGCCACCTTCACGGTGCTGTTCGGCCGGGTCGGCGTGTCGCCCGAATCGGCGCTCCTGATCTCGCTCGAGGCAACCGCTCTCATCTTGGCCTTCTCCGTGTCTGGCGCGGTGGCGTACCTGCTTCGCGGATCATCGTCGGAACCCGACTCCGAGAAAGCCGCGGCAGAAGCGTGCACTCCGCACTGAGGCGGGATGCCGATTCCCTTTCATGAACTGAGATGTCCAGCACCATGAGCGCCCCCAATCCCTGCGACCTCTCGATCGTGATCCCCTGCTACAACGAGTCGGAAGGTCTCGAGGAGCTAACCCGCCAGCTGACACCGGTCGTCGAGCAGCTTCGCCGGAATCGCACCGTTGAATTGCTGTTCATCGATGACGGCAGCACTGACGAGACGTATCCGCTCCTCCGGCGCTCGTTTGGGCACGATCCGCAGGTGCGGATTGTGCAACAAGGCGTCAACCGCGGGCTCGGGGCCGCGCTGCGCACCGGTACGAAGGAGTCCCGCGGCCGCATCGTGTTGTTCACCGATAGCGATTGCACGTACCCGCCGGAGACCATTCCCGAGCTGCTCGAGCTGATGTCTCCTGATGTCCAGGTGGTTACCTCCTCCTATCATCCGTGCGGTGGAGTGGAGGGAGTACCGCCGTACTGCTTGGTGTTCAGCCGGGGCGCCTCGATGCTGTATCGCCTCCTGGTCGATCCGCGCGTCTACACCTGGACGGCCATGTACCGCGCGTATCGCCGAGAGGTACTCGAACGGGTGCAGACCCGGACTGCGGGCTACGTGGTGATTGCGGAGCTCCTCGTCGAGGCGCTGCTGGCGGGGTATCGGGTGGCGGAATACCCGACGGTTCTGCACGTTCGCCGCTCGGGCCAGTCGGAGGCGAAGGTCTGGAAGATCACACGCGAGTACCTGCGCTTTCAGGCACAGATCCTCCGGCGGCGAATCGCTGCCCTCATGCCTTTTCGGTCGAAGGCGGTGGCTCGTTAAGCCCAAGCCCCAGTTTTCGCCCCCGAGCGCCGATGAGGGAGCCTGGCCAACCTTAGAATTCCTTGAGTTCGAAGGAGACCTTCAAGGTCTCGCTGCACGTCTCGCAGCGGTACTGGCTCACGTAGTCGAGCGTCCCGTCCGCGCGCATTCGGTGACCGTGACGGCACAGGTAGCCGACGAGACGCGCGGGGCTGCCCATCACCAGCCCGTGTGGGGGGGGCGTCATTGGTGACCGTGGAGCCCGCCGCCACCATCGAGTAGGGACCGAGGGTCACGCCGCACACCACGGTCGCGTTCGCGCCGATTGAGGCACCGCGGCGGACCAAGGTCGACGTGATGTGCCAATCGTCGTTGAACGCGCGCGGGAACGCATCGTTCGTGAAACTCACGTTCGGTCCCACGAACACGTCATCCTCGAGCAGCACCCCTTTGTAAACTGAGACGCCGTTCTGGATCTTGACGCGGTTGCCGATGCGGACCTCGGTGTCGATGTAAACGTCTTTGGAAATCGTGCAATCACCGCCGACGAACGCTCCGTCGCGCACGTGCTCACGGTGCCACACCCGCGTCCCGTCGCCGAGCACCGCCGTGGCTTCCACGTTCGCGGTCGGATGAATCATCACCTTTTCGGCAGTGCTCTTCAGCATCGATGGTCTCCTTGGATGACCTGTTGGTTCCGTCTGATGATCGTTGATGCCGTCTCCGGCTGGCCCGTTGCGACCCTCGCCCTCCGGTCGCCTGTCGCGCCCCCCGGGAAGGGGCCATACTCATCCGCCCGCCCTGCCAAAGCGGTACCACGTCGCAGAGGAAGCGGGCGGACGGTTTGTCCCGCAAACAGCTAGAACCCGAAGAATTCGCCGGCGAGGTGAGACGTCGAAGTCTCAGAAAATGTGAACAAAGGTAGGCGGAGAAGGCGAAAACGGGCTGGGTCGAGCCGGTTCCCACACCGAGCGTCCCCCCGAGGCCTGGCCCTCGGTTGGAATGGGATATCGAGCCGACACGTAGGCGACTGGCCCCATTTGGGGACCGGCGAACCCTCTTCTGTGATAGGACAATTGATGTGATCTCTCCCCTGCGCACCGCAGCCATTGGCGTTGGTTACCTCGGGCGGCACCACGCACGAATCCTGTCGTCGCTTCCTGGCACGGCGCTCGTAGCCGTCGTCGACCGCAATGCGGCAAGAGCCGACGAAATCGCGGCCACTGTGGGGACCAAGGCGCTTACGAGGACTGATGACCTCATGAATCAGGTCGACGCCGTCACCGTGGCGGTGCCCACCGAGGTTCATCATCAGCTCGCGATGCCGTTCCTCGAGGCTGGGATATCGGTCCTCGTGGAGAAGCCGATGGCGCGTACTCTGAGTGAGGCGGACGAGATGATCGCCATGGCCGCCCGGACAGGCGCTATCCTCGCGGTGGGGCACACGGAACGCTTCAACCCGGCCGTCGACGCGGCGCGGCGCGTCGTCACCGCCCCGCGGTTCATTGAAGTACACCGCCTCGGCACGTTTCCGGAGCGGAGCCTTGACATCGACGTCGTGTTCGACTTGATGATTCACGATCTCGACGTGGTGCTGTCACTGGTCAACGCAGATGTCGAATCGATCGAGGCTGTTGGCGTTCCGGTGCTGACCCCGCGCGTGGACATCGCAAACGCGCGGCTACGATTTGCCAATGGGTGCATCGCCAACTTGACTGCCAGCCGCATTAGCCGCGACCGGGTTCGGAAGATCCGCTTCTTCCAGCCGGCGTCGTACGTGTCAGTAGACTACGCGGCCCAGAAGGTGGAGATGTGGCAGCTCACGCTCGGCAACGGCGGGAAGCCGACCATCCAAGCCGGGGACGTGTCGGTGACGCCGGATGAACCCCTCAAGCGAGAGCTTCAGGACTTCGTGGACGCGGTGGTTCAGCGGCGCCAGGCGGGCGTCACGGGGGAGCAGGGGCGGCGCGCACTTGCCCTCGCGCAGGCAATCACGGAGCGCATGCTTGGCCAGCCCCTCGGCCAGAGTGCGCTCACCCCGTCCTTGGCGCGTCCGATATCGATATCGTCGATTGGCTAGGCACCCAGGCGCGATGGTCCGATTCGGACCATTCAGACCTTACCAGGCATCCTTGCGCAGGGTCGCGACAGCCCGCTCCAGGTCATCGTACGTTTCCTTGGGCAGCGGCTGGAAGAGGACTGCGTACCCCAGGGCCCTCGGAAAGTCGGCCTTACCTGAAACAACGAGAGGCGCGGCGTTAGAAAGCTGGATCTCCAGACATCAGCGGGACCGATTTCCCGCAGAAGCGTTACCTGGAGTTCGCCAAGGCCGGTGGCGGCGTGCTCGTCGATCATTTCCGGATCGCCTTTCCGACGATCGATCCCCGGTGGCTTGACTTGCTCAGCGTGCGGTACTTGATCAGTAGCCTTCCGCTCGAACCGCGTCTGCAGGCGCTGGTGCCGGTGCGCAAGTCGAACGCCTACATCTACGAGAACCCAACGGCGTTGCCGCGCGCGCGCCTCGTACGTCGCATCGTCGTCGAGCGCGACTCGTCGTAGATCTTGGACCGACGCAAGGCCGAAACGTTCGACCCGCGTGACACCGTCGTGCTGGAATCCACGCCCGGCCGACTCTCAGCGGCGGCTTGCCGTCGACGGGCAATCTCGTGACGATTCGCTACGCCGGAGGCTCGTACTTGGTGGTGGACGTGACGGCGGAGACCGACGCGTTGCTCGTTCTCGCGGACACTTACTATCCGGGGTGGTCGGCAACCGTCGATGGACGCGCGACTGAGATTCTCCGCGCCAACTATGCATTTCGGGCCATTGAGGTGCCAGCCGGACGCCACGAGGTAGCGCTCGTCTATCGGCCAAGCCACTGGCGCACGGGCCTTCTGCTCTCGTTGGCCGGCCTGCTGGGTGCGCTGGCCTGCTTGCTGATTCCCCAGTCCCGCTAGCGAGCTCGACGATGGCCCGCCCGCGCTGATTTGCCCGACCACCCTGCCGTTGGTCCGCTGACCCGCCGCGCGGCGGGCGGGCGAAGCCCGCGGATCTGGAGGGGGTCGTATAGGTCTGCCGGGTGTCTGAAGGTTCGAATCCAGGCAGAATAAAGGGTGGTATAAGGGAGACGATTCACCAGGGCAGGCGACCAAGGTGGTGATGCCGGATTCGCCCCGCGCGATAAGTGGCGGCGGCATTCTCAGTGCAAACAGCCTTTTTCCTCGCGGCGCCAGATTCCGGCGGTCGCTGGCAAGAGCGGCGCATAACTTGAATCAAGGGGACGTCAAGGTGACGAGAGGAATTTTCGCCTGGCTGCTCGTCCTCACGCTCTGTGTCGGTGGCCTACCGGATGGCGCCGGTGCAGTGCTGGCGCAGAGCGGTGCGCCCGCGGCTTCACCCGATTACACAGTTGGCGCGAGGGACATCCTGGTGATCTCGGTCTGGAAGCAGAGTGACCTCAGCGGCAAGTTCCAGACTCAACGAAGAACTCGTGCTCGCGATCGAATTCTCCAAGCTCGACCGACTTCGAAGCTCGAGTTCTTGGTGCGTACGGCTGAGGTGTCATTTGCGCTAGCTCTGCGGCAGCTTCGAGTCAGCCAAAGAACTTCAATGGGCAAATCACGCTAATGGGCAAATCACGCCGAGCCTGCCGGCGTGCTCACAGCAGATGCCCCACCCACCGACCCGACAACATGACGCCGATCCACATGAACACCGAACACATGCCGGCAAACCGCGCGGCTGAGATCGGCTTGGGGGCCGTGTCCCAGGAGGCGATCGTGCGTGCCGTGCGGAGGTGATACCAGAGCATGTTCGTCGCGGCGAGCAGCAGCAACACGATCTTGATCTGAAACGCGATGTTGTGCGCGTAGTGCGTCGCGCGCGTCGAAAAGAGTGGGAAGCCAGTGAGCACCGCGAGCAGGGCGGCAGCAAGCGTCCAGGGGACGATTTCAGCGACGATGCGGCTGATCCGGTGCGACACCGACGCGCGCCCGAGCAAGCGGAGATCGAGCATCAGAATCGAGCCGAAGAGAAACGTCGACGCGACGACGTGGATCGATTCCAAGAAGGGAAACCAGGCCGATTCGCCGATGCGGGCCGACAGCGGCAGCGCCTCGAGCCACATCCACAAGCCGTCCAGGACGCCGACCGATTCGTCCACTCATTCCTCCACCGGGATCAGGTAATCCGCGTACGCGATCCAACGACCGGCCATGACGACCCCGAGCCAGAGAACCAGCGATACGGCCGCGACGGCCTTTCCAAGTGCACGTCGTCCGGGCGACGTTTCCCAGAACTCGCGGTCTCGTATCGAGAAGAGGTGGAACGTCAACGTGACCAGTACCGCGGGCAAGAGCATCAGAAACTTGGCGCGAAACACCGGGTTCATGGCGTACCGCTGAGGCCTGGCCAACACGAAGACGATTCCCGACACGAACATCAACGGCAGGGCGGCCCAGGTCCACGGCAAGAGCCGGCCGATGAGCTCGGACACCCGGTGGCTCCTGAGCGCGACGCCCAACAGCCGCAAGTCGAGCAAGACCGTGGAGCCCATGATTGCCGTGACACCGAGGATGTGCACGGTCTGGATGATCGGCGGGAAGCCGCGGATCTGGCTCAGAAGGAAGAGGGCGCCGCGCTGGAGCGCGCTGCCGTCGATCATGGTCACAAGTTCGGTCAGCACTTTGGGTCGCCCGCCTCGAACTCCACACACCCTCGCTCAGCCCGACCGGTGACGTGCGCGACGCCAGTGGTTGATGGGGCCGGATTCTATCCGATCGCCACTCCTGACACGGCAAGATCGGCCATCTCGGTTCCCTCCCTTGACACGCGGGAGGCGACTCAGGAGAATCGCTCGTTTCCCGGCGACTCGACGGGCCCGCCCGTCGAAGCTCACACGGCGACGTGTGTCGACATCGATCCGTGGGCTCGCGGTCTCACAACGGCAGAGGTAATCCTATGGCAGCGGCAGCGACACACCGCCGAACCACCACGCCGGAGGCAGCGGTCACCGGCACCTACCACGTGCTCATTGTCGGGGCCGGCTTCGCCGGTCTGTACATGCTCCACAAACTGCGCGGTCTTGGGTTCACCGCGCGCGTCTATGATGCGGCAGGCGGTGTCGGCGGTACTTGGTACTGGAACCGCTACCCAGGCGCGCGTTGCGACGTGCGGAGCGTCGACTACTCCTTCTCCTTCGACCGCGAGTTGCAACAAGAGTGGCAGTGGGAGGAGAAGTACGCCACGCAGCCTGAGATTCTGCGATACGCCAATCACGTCGCCGATCGCTTCGACCTGAGGCGAGACATACGGTTGAACGCGCGCGTCGAGTCCGCGCACTTCGACGAGCGCCTCGGCCGCTGGATCGTGCAGATGAGCCAGGGGGACGTGATCTCGGCGCAGCACGTCGTGATGGCCGTCGGCACGCTGTCGGCGCCAAAATTGCCTGAGATCCCCGGCATCGAGACGTATCGAGGCGAGACGTACCAGACCCAGAAGTGGCCGCACCAGCCGGTCGATTTCTCAGGCAAACGGGTTGCGGTGATCGGTACTGGATCGTCTGCGATTCAATCGATTCCGATCATCGCCGAGCAGGCGGCGCACAGCACGGTCTTCCAACGAACCCCGAACTACAGCATGCCGGCCGGCAATCGTCCGAACGATCCCGCGGCCGTTGCAGCGTTGAAGGCGAACTACCCGACGTACCGCCAGGCCGCGCGAGACTCGTTCTTCGGTGTGCCGATCGAGGGCCCAATCAAGATGGCCGTCGAGGTGAGCGAGGCCGAACGGACCGCCGCCTATCAGGCTGGCTGGGACGCCGGTGATCTGGTGGCGCTGGTGGGCGCGTTCGGCGACGTGCTGTTCGACAAGGCCGCGAATGACACGGCCGCCGAGTTCATCCGCAACAAGATTCGTGCGATCGTGACGGATCCCGCCATTGCAGATGCGCTGTGCCCCTGCGACTATCCCGTTGGCACGAAGCGGCCGTGCCTCGATACGCGCTATTACGAGACGTTCAACAAGCCGAACGTGCGCCTCGTCGATGTTCGGAAGACGCCGATTGCCGCGATCGCGCCCGCGGGGATCCGTATCCGCCAGGGAGACGCCGACGAAGAGATCGCGGTCGACGCGATTGTGTTCGCGACGGGCTTCGATGCCATGACCGGCTCGTTCACACGCATGGACATTCGCGGTGTCGGCGGGGTTGCGCTCAACGACGAGTGGGCGGGCGGAGCGCAAACGTATCTGGGGCTGGCAGTGGCAGGCTTTCCGAACCTGTTCACAGTGACCGGACCACAGAGCCCGTCCGTGCTGTCGAACATGATGGTCTCGATCGAGCAGCACGTTGAATGGATCGCGGACTGCGTGGCGTACCTCCGCGACCACGGGTATTCGACCATCGAAGCGCGTCGCGAGGCGCAGACGGCGTGGGTCGCGCACTCCAACGAGCTGGGCGCGAGGACGCTCTATCCGTTGGCGAACTCGTGGTACATGGGCGCGAACGTGCCCGGCAAGCCGCGTGTCTTTCTGCCGTATATCGGCGGCGTCGGTCCGTATCGACAGAAGTGTGACGAAGTCGCCGCCAAGGGCTACGAGGGCTTCACGCTCACGCGATCGAGCCATCCGACAGACACGCCCACACGGGAGGTCAGCGCCCATGCCACTTGATCCCATTGCCGCCGGTCTGTTGAAGCAGCTGGCGGACGCCAACATGCCGCCGCTTAATCAGATGTCGCCGGTCGATGCTCGGGTCGCCGCCCAAGGGTTTCGCGCGCTGAGTGGGGATCCCGAGCCGGTCGCCGAAGTCGTTGATCTGACGATTCCCGGTCCTGGCGGGCCACTGCCCGCGCGCGTCTATACGCCGACGGGTGCCGCGGGCGGTCGACTGCCGTGTCTCGTCTACTACCACGGCGGCGGCTGGGTGTTCGGCGACATCGAAGGGGTCGACGCGATCAACCGCGCGGTGGCCAACCGAGCCGGCTGCAAGGTCCTGTCGATCGAGTATCGGCTCGCACCGGAGCACAAGTTCCCCGCTCCGCTCGACGACTGTTATGCGGCACTCACCTGGGTGGCGGCGAACGGACCGCAGGTGGGCGTGGACACCACGCGCCTCGCCGTCGGCGGCGACAGCGCGGGCGGCAATCTCGCGGCGGCGGTCACCCTGCGAGCGCGCGACGAGCGTGGCCCGGCGTTGCGATACCAAGTCCTCGTCTACCCTGTGACCGACCACGACTTCGGCACCGTCTCGTATAGAGAGAACGGGGACAATTACCTGCTGACGCGGGACATGATGCAGTGGTTTTGGAACCACTATCTGAGCGACGCGGCTGAGGGGCATCAGGCGTTGGCCAGTCCCCTGAAGGCGGGCAGTCTGGCGGGCTTGCCGCCAGCGCTTGTCATCACCGCTGAGTTCGATCCGCTCCGAGACGAGGGCGAGGCGTATGCCGCCCGCTTGAAGGACGCCGGCGTCCGCGTGCGCCAGAAGCGCTTTGCCGGCCAAATACATGGGTTTTGGCAGATGGTCGGTGTCTTCCCAACAGCTCTGGAGGCGGCCGGCGATGTCGCGGCTGATCTCAAAGTCGCCTTCGCGTGAAGGTGGGAACAAACCGTCCACCTGGCGATGACTGGATGTTGCGGCTTGCGTGGACATCCGCTAGCCTACGGCCGACTTGAGTGGTTGGCTGCCAAGTGCAGCCACCCTCGAGAGAATTTCGCGAGGATTTCGCAGGAGTGACCTATGTGGAGTCGATACGCAAGGGCGGTTCTGAGCGTCACGTTGCTGGCGTCGGCGCCGAGGGCGTTGCTGGCCCAAGGCGTTGGCGGTATTGGCGGATCGGTCATCGACGAGTCCGGCGCCGCGCTGCCAGGCGTGACGGTCGGACTCGTGAACCCTGGCGTGATCGGTGGTGACCAGCAGGCTGTAACCGACGCTCGCGGGGCGTATCAGTTCACGCGCCTGGTGCCCGGAACCTATCAGGTCCGCGCGACGCTCGAAGGATTCCGCACCGCTATTCAGCAGGGGATCGTCGTCAATGCCGATACGACGGCTCGCGTCGATATCAAGCTCGAGATCGGCGCGCTGCAGGAATCGGTGACCGTGTCGGGACAGGCGCCGCTGCTGGATACCACGCGGACGCTGCGTCAGACCGTCATGACTCGCGAGACGCTCGAGGTCCTCCCAGCGCGCCAAGACATCTGGGCGATTGCACGCGCGGTGCCGGCCGTCGTCATGAACAAGTACGACGTCGGTGGATCCGAGATGTTCTCGCAGTCGTTCGCCGAGGCGTATGGCACGACCCACGCCGAGCGCGGCTACACCATCGACGGCATGGACGTGACCTGGGCGGGTGGCGAAGGATTCGTCATCAGCTACCTCGACGCGCACATGTTCGAGGAGGTGAACTTCCAGACGGCCAGCGGATCCGCGGAGTCGGCCAAGGGCGGGCCGATCACGAACATGATCACCAAGACCGGCACCAACCGGTTCACGGGGTCGTACAACTTCACGGGTGGTGGCAGCGGCACGCAATTCGACAATCTCTCGGGCCAACTGCTCACGGATCTGCTTGCGGCTGTGCCGGCTCGCGCGCGGGCGGCCAACCCCAACCTCGTGCCGAGCGCCAAGACGCTTGGGATCTACGACAACTCCTTCTCGATCTCGGGGCCGATTGTGCAGGACCGCCTGTGGTTCGCGACGACGGCGTCGATCACCACGTTGCGGCAGTACCGTGTCGGGTCGTACAACCTGGACGGCACGCGAGCGCTCGACGAGAACTTGATGCGAAACATCTCGACCAAGGTCTCGTGGCAGGCGCGGAACACGCATCAATTCCACGTGCTCTACAACTTCAACAACAAAGGACAGTTCAATCGCACCGAGAACACAGGGCCGATCACGGACTTCATCGACAACGCGGCGACGGCCCGTCAGGTGATCAACAGCAACATCGTGCAGGCGAAGTGGACGGCGGTCCTGCCGCGCAAGATGCTGCTCGACGTCTCGGGGAGCATGCTGCACGGCGACGAGCGCGGAAAGCCGCAGAGCGGGATCGCCTTGGACGCGATTCCGTCGTTCGACGTGGTGCTTCGCGAGCATCGCACCGCCGCGCCGAACTACCTGCATCGGCCGGCCACCCGTGTCAACGTCCTCTCGAGCCTGAGCCTGCTCGCGGGCTCGCACGACCTGAAGGCCGGCTACCAGTTGATATATCGGAAGGCGTCCGACGAATGGAACGGCCTCGTGTCGCCCTACGCGCCATCCGGCTTCCGCGCGCAGTTCCGGAACGGCGTGCCCGACTCCGTGAATACGTGGAACTCACCGACGGCGTTCGTGATGTACAGCCACGATCACGCGGGCTACATCCAGGACCGCTGGACGCCCTTGCGCAAACTCACGCTCAATCTCGGTCTCCGCGTGGAGTCGACCTACGCATGGATGCCGGCACTTTGCCAGGAACAGACGCTCTTCATCGCCGCGCAGTGCTTCTCGGAGCTGAAGGGCGTGCCGGATCTGGTCGCACTGTCGCCGCGATTCGGTGCCATCTACGATGTGATGGGCGACGGTCGAACGGCCATCAAGGTGACCGCCAACCGCTACAACACGCCGATTGGCGTGAACAGTCTGCAGGTGGTCAATCCGCTACGGATTACGTTCGACACGCGTCCGTGGACCGATGCGAATGGCGATCGCGTCCCGCAACTGACCGAGCTGGGCGCTTCGTCAGGGTTCAACCTGGGGACCGCGAATCGCCTCGACGCCGACATCAGCTGGCCGTTCGCGACGGAGTTCTCCGTGGGCCTTCAGCAGCAGGTTCCTGGGAACATCGTGCTCGGCGTGACCTATATCAACAGGCAGCGCAGGAACGAGTTCGGCTCGCGGAACCTGGCGGTCCCCAGGGACAGCTACATCCCGCGTGATGTCGTCGAATCCGTGAGCGGACGGGCTCTCACGGTCTTCGATCAGGCCCCGGCGCTGCGCGGTCGATTCGACAACCTCTGGGACAACCAACCGGACCTGAACACGGAGTTCAACGGCGTCGACTTCACGTTCAACAAGCGTCTCAGCAACCGCTGGATGGTGATGGGTGGGGCGTCGATTGGCAAGAACGTGGGCGACATCTACGGAACCCAGGATCTCAACGATCCGAACCTGACGTTCCGCCGCGGCCGCATCGGCAACGACATGCCGTTCTCGTTCAAGCTGTTCGGCATGTATCAGCTGCCGTACAAGATTTCGGTGAGTGGCACGTTCCAGCACTTCAGGGGCTTCCCGGAGCTGACGACAGTCCTGGTGACGAGCGCGACGGTCCCGCTGACGCGCGTGACGCAGTCGGTCGCCGTGCAACCGCGCGCGACGACCCGGCTGCCAGACGTGAACATGCTGGATCTGAGCCTGCGCCGGCCGATGCAGGTCGGCCGGTATTCGGTCGAGCCGGTGCTCGACGTCTTCAATATGACCAACGGATCCGCGATCCGCGCGCGGTCGACCGTGCTAGGGCCGCTGTATTTCCGGGCCTCGGACGTCCAGCGCGGGCGGCTCATCAAGTTCGGTCTGAACGTGAGGTTCTGACGCAGTCGCTGGTCGCCAGTCGTCAGTCGTCTACGAGTCGTTAGACGGCGGTTCTCACGCGTCCACGTCGGGCTAAGCTGTGGGGTGAGTCAAAAGGCGCCGATGATGTCTGCTCAGACATGCCGGGCCGGTGTGGGGATCCTCCTGTGGCTCGCGACCGCTCAGGCCGCGCTCGGGCAGACCGCGGTGCTCGATGCCGTCCGGCAGGGGGATGCGGCGGCGGTTCGGAAGCTCGCACAAGGAAACGACATCGTCAACCGCGCGGAGCCGGACGGGACGACGGCGCTGCAGTGGGCGGTCCGTCGTGGTGACGTGGCGATGGTGGAGACGCTGCTGGCGGCGGGCGCGGACGTGCAGCTCGTCAATCGCTACGGTGTGACGCCGCTCGCGATTGCGTGCGCCAACGGATCCTCAGACATCGTTCGGCGGCTGCTCGACAAGGGCGCTGATCCGCATCGCGCCAACCCGGAAGGGGAAACGCCGCTCATGGCCGCGTCGCGCGCGGGCGCGCTCCCCGCCGTCCAGGCGCTGCTTGCGCGTGGGGCGGACGTCAACGCTCGCGAGAGCTGGCGCGGTCAGACCGCGCTGATGTGGGCCGCCGTCGAGGGGCACCCGACGGTGGTCCGCGCACTCCTCGACAGGGGCGCCGGCGTCTCCGCGCGATCGACCGCCGGCTTCACCGCGCTGTTGTTTGCCTCCCGGAGCGGCCATCGCGATATCGTCGGTCTCCTACTCGATCACAGCGCGGATCCCAACGACACGACTCGAGACGGAACGTCGGCGTTGATGCTCGCCACGATCAACGGGCGTTTCGAAACGGCCGCGCTGCTGCTGGATCGCGGCGCCAACCCGAACGCACCCGATGTCCGAGGGTCGGCGCTGCACGCCATCGCGTGGCTGCGGACGCCTGGGTGGCCACTGGGACTGCCGCCGCTGCTGCTCGACGATGGGATGGACACGCTCGAGTTGGCGAAGCGGCTGCTGGTACGAAGCGCCAATCCGAACGTGCGCATCGCGTGGAGAGAGCAGAAGCGGGGCGGCTTCGACCTGGGGATGGTGGTGAATAACCCGCCGAACATCTCCGTGGGCCGCAACTACCTCACGTTGGTCGGAGCCACGCCGTACTATCTGGCAGCCAAGCACAGCGACGTGGAGCTGATGCGCCTGCTAGCCGCACACGGTGCCGACACCCGGATCCCGAATGAACAAGGCGTGACGCCGCTGATGGCCGCGGCAGGCGTAGGGTTCTGGCAGGGCGAGAGCCCGGGACCGAACAACGGCGTGACCGAGCAACGGACGCTCGAGGCCGTGAAGCTCGCGTGGGAGCTGAACGGCGACGCGGACATCAATGAGACGGCGCACTTCAATCACGTGCGCATCGAGGGCGACGGCATCGTGCTGCTGCATCGATTGCCGCTGAACGTCCACGAGTTCGACGAGACCCGCCAGGGCGACATCCGGTGGGAGGGCGTGGCCGCCATTCACGGTGCAGCGGTGCGAGGCGTCAATTCGGTCGTCCAGTTCCTGGTCGAGAAGGGCGGGAACCTGACCGCACGAACGAAGTTGGGATGGACGCCGCTCATGTTGACCGAGGGGATGTACATCGGTCAGACGGAGAAGGAGGTCCCACAGACGGCCGCGTTCATCCGACGCCTACTGCAAGAGCGCGGCATCGATCCCGCGACCCAATTGGCGAGGCTGCCGTGAGGGTGCGGTGACGACTCGGCCGGCCCGCGCGAAACGGCCTGCCAGAGGCGCGCGAGCGTCTGCGTTCGCAGTTCTGCTGCTCGCGACGGTGTTCGCGGGACGCGAAGCCTCAGCCCAGTCGTCGACGACGAGTCGCACGGTGAGTGGCACCCCACCTCGAGCGCTGTTCGATCGCTACTGCGTCACGTGTCACAACCAGCGAGCGAAGATTCCAGCGGCGCGACCGCTGGCTCTGGACACGGCCGATCTCGCGACTGTGGCCTCCGATCCGGATCTCTGGGAGAACGTCGTCCGCAAGCTCCGGGCTGGCACGATGCCTCCTGCTGGTGCGGCCCGGCCTCCGGGCGATGAAGCCGATGCAGCCGCCACGTGGCTGGAGCGCGAGCTCGATCGTTCCGCCGACGCGCGGCCGGATCCCGGGCACGTTCCAGCGTTTCGCCGCCTCACGCGCACCGAATACCGGCACGCGGTTCGCGATCTCCTCGCGCTGGACGATCTACCCAAGGAGCTCGATATCGAGCTGTTGCTACCCGCCGACAACACCGTCGGGTTCGACACCATCGCCGACGCGCTGTTTGTCACGCCGACGCTGCTCGAGGGCTATCTGACCGCTGCGCGCAAGTTGGCGGCTATCGCCGTCGGCGACGCCTCCATGCCGCTCATCGTCGACACCTACCGGACCGCTCTCGAGCAACCGCAGGACGAGCAGTTCGCGGACCTGCCGGTCGGCACGCGGGGCGGCATGCGGATCCGGCGGTGGTTCCCGTTGACGGGCGAGTACCGGCTGCGCGTTGAGCTCGCGGGGCCGTTGCGCGAACGACACGAGCTCGAGGTGGCCGTTGACGGTGAGCGCGTCCAGCTGGTGCCGGTCGGCGGGCCCGCCGGTCAGCCACGTGCGTCCGCGTCCGGTGGCGAAGGTGACGGACTGGAGATCACTGTGCCGGTTCAAGCGGGGCAGCGCACCGTCGGTGTGTCGTTCGTGAAGCGAACGAGCGCCTATGCCGAGACATTGACGGTGCCGTTCAGGCGCGGTCGCGGGCTGGATCCGGCCGTCTCGGCGGTCACGATCAGCGGACCGTTCGGCACGCGCAGCGCCGGAGACACCTCCAGTCGCCGTCGCGTGTTGAGGTGCGGTGCGACTGCTTCCGCGTCGAGTCGATCAGCAGGGGCGACCTCCGCGTCATCTCGCACAGTCGGGAGTGCGGACTGCGCGCGCCAGATCGTGCGATTGCTGGCGAAGCGCGCGTTCCGGCGGGCCGCCACGATCGAGGACGTGCACACGCTCATGCCCTTCTTCGAAGCCGGGCGTCGCGGAGGGACGTTCGATGCGGGCATCCAACGCGTGATCGAACGCGTGCTCGTCAGCCCAGAGTTTCTCTTCCGCGTTGAGGGTGGGTCGAAGCGGCGCGATGGCGCCGCAGCGGCTCCGGTTTCCGACGTCGAGCTCGCGTCGCGCCTGTCATTCTTCCTCTGGAGCAGCATCCCAGACGATGAGCTGCTGGACGTCGCGATTGAGGGCCGACTGCGGGCGCCCGGCGTGTTCGAGGCGCAGGTGCGACGCATGCTCGCTGACCGGCGGTCCGACGCGCTCGTCACGAACTTCGCGGCGCAGTGGCTGTATCTGTGGGACCTTCCGGCGAGGAGGCCCAACGATCGGTTGTTTCCCGACTTCGACGATGGGCTTCGCCAGGCCATGGTGCGCGAGACGGAGCTCTTCCTGGGCAGCGTCCTGCGCGAGAACCGTTCGGTCGTCGACCTGGTGTCGTCGCGCGATACCTTTCTCAACGAGCGCTTGGCGCGCCACTACGGGATTCCCGGTATCTACGGCAGCGATTTCAGACGCATCACGTTGCCGGATGGCAGCGTCCGCGGTGGCCTACTTGGACAGGGCAGCATCTTGACGTTGACCTCTTACGCCACGCGCACCTCGCCCGTCGTTCGTGGCAAGTGGATTCTCGAGAACATCCTGGGGTCGCCGCCACCACCGCCGCCACCGAACGTGCCGGCATTGAAGACAGACGACAATCCGAAGCAGACGCGATCGATGCGCGAACGGATGACACAGCACCGCGCGAATCCGGTGTGCGCGAGCTGCCACGCGCGGATGGATCCGCTGGGGTTCGCGCTCGAGAACTTCGACGCCATTGGACGCTGGCGCGCGCAGGGCGATGGCGGGACCGCGATCGACGCGTCGGGGACGCTTCCCGATGGCACCGCGTTCAAGGATCCGCTGAGCCTGCGAGCGGCCCTGGTGCAGCGTCCCGAACGTTTCGTCACGACGTTCACGGAAAAACTGTTGAACTACGCGATCGGCCGGAACCTGATCGCCGCCGACTCGGCCGCGGTCCGTGCTATCGTTCGGGAGGCGTTCCGAGACGGCTATCGGTTCGAGAAGCTGGTGCTCGGGATCGTGGCGAGCAGGCCATTTCAGCTGCGGAGGTCGGAGTCATGATCGTCACGCGACGGATGCTGCCACGTCGCACGTTCCTGCGCGGCACAGGGGCGACGCTGGCCCTACCACTGCTGGACGCTATGATTCCGGCGTTGACGGCTCAGAGCAGGACCGCGGCACGGCCGGTGCCCCGCCTTGGTTTCATCTACACGCCAAACGGCGTGATTCAGGCACAGTGGACGCCGGTCGACGATGGACGCCAGTTCACCTTCTCGCCAATTCTGAAGCCGCTCGAGCCGCTTCGCGATCGCGTGCTCATCGTGTCCGGGTTGGCGCATCGACAGGCCGAGTCGTTCGGCGACGGCAACGCGGATCACCATCGCGCCACCGCAGCGTGGCTCAGCGGCGTACACGCGTGGACGAGAACCACCGGGCTGGAGATCCGCCTCGACACGACTGCGGACCAGATTGCAGCCGCGGCCATCGGGCGCGACACCCGGCTGCCGTCCCTCGAGCTGGCCCTCGAGAGCGCCACCTCGATCGCATGCGATAGCGGCGCCGATTGCTTCTACTCCAACACCGTGTCGTGGCGGACGCCGACCAATCCGCTACCGGCTGAGATCCATCCTCGAGTGGTGTTCGAGCGCTTGTTCGGCGATGGAGGAACCCCTGCGCAGCGACGTGCCCAGATGCAGCGAAGCGCGAGCCTCCTCGATTCGCTGACAGACGAAGTTGCGCGTCTGACCCGTCGCGTGGGCACGGGCGACCGCGCGAAGATCGACGAGTATCTCGAGTCAGTCCGTTCGCTGGAGGTGCGCATCACGCGAACCGACGCCGAGAGCGCCATCGCCTCGGTGGAGTTGCCCGATCGTCCGTCCGACATGCCGGCGACCATCGACGAGCACGCCCGATCGATGTTCGACCTCATCACGTTGGCGTTCCGGGCCGACCTCACGCGCGTGTTCACGCTGCTCGTCGGGCGCGAGCAGACCAATCGCACGTACCCTGAGATCGGCGTCCCGGATGGGCACCACGCGGTGTCGCACCATCAGCACGATCCCCAGATCGTGTCCAAGAAGGCCAAGATCGACACCTACCACGCGTCGCTGCTCGGACGGTTCCTGCGGCAGCTCGCGGACACGGCCGACGGGGATGGCTCGCTGCTCGACCGCTCGATGATTCTGTACGGGAGCGGTCTGGGTGATGGCGACCAGCACTCACACCATGACCTCCCGGTGCTCGTGGCCGGCGGTGGGGCCGGCCGTTCAGTCGGTGGCCAGCACCTGCGGCTCCGCGAAACACCGATGACCAACCTGCTCGTCACCCTGCTGAACAGAGCCGGCGTGCCCTTGGAGAAGCTCGGCGACAGCACGGGCCCACTGTCCATCGAGCCGTTGGCGTCGATCTAGTCGGGGCTCGCGGTCCACTTCACGCATCCTCAGCGGCGGCGCCGTACGCGCCGCCGTTGCGCGATCACCCGTCGATCCATTTGCGCGGACCAGGCCCGCGCCGGCCCAAGCGATCTCGCGGGTTCGCAAGCGCGCATCGATCGAGCGACAGACAGCCGCAGCCGATGCACTGCGTCAAGCCGGCTCGAAGCCGTTCCAACTCGGCGATTCGTTCGTTGACGCGGGACTGCCATGCGGCGGACAGCCTCGCCCAGTGGGCGCGGTCTGGCGTCCGGTTCTGGGGCAGCATCGCCAGCTGCACGCGTATCTCCTCGAGCGACAGCCCCACCTTCTGCGCAAAGACGATGAACGCGACTCGGCGGAGTACTGCCCTCGAGAATCGGCGGTGGCCCGCGTTCGAGCGCTCCGAGTGAATCAGCCCAGCGGCCTCGTAGAACCGCAGAGCTGAAGCGGCGACGCCGCTTCGCTCTGCGAGCTCACCAATGGTCAGGGCCTTGTCCATGACGCAGTGTGCCCAAGAAAGCTCTTGACTTCAAGTGAACTTGAAGTTCGACGCTGGACTGGACGCACTGAAGCGTCCACTCAGCGAGGGTCTTGCCATGAGCACAGCGGCCGCGACATCCACACAATCCAGGTCCAACCCGAAACGTTCTCGGGTGGCGATCGTCACCGGCGCGAGCCGAGGCCTGGGCCTCGTGATCGCTCACGCGCTCGAGGCCCTTGGCCACCAGCTCGTGATCGGAGCCCGTGGGGAGCGGGCTCTCGAGGGCGCGCGCGAGGAGCTCCTTCAACACGGTTCTGACGTCGTCGCCATCCGCGGCGATGTGAGTGACGGCTCCGCTCGCGCGCGGTGGGTTGACGCCGCTCGCGGATGTGGAGGGCTAGATGTGCTCGTCAACAACGCGTCGATCCTCGGCGGCCTCGGAGCGCTGGCCGAGCTCGACGTCCAGCGCTTCGACCGCGTGCTCGCCGCCAACACGGTGGCGCCGATGGCGCTAACGCAGCTCGCGCTCCCGCTGCTCGAGGCGCGGCACGGCCTCATCGTCAACATCACGAGTGATGCCGCGCAAGGTGCGTTTCCCGGTTGGGGCGGTTACGGCGCCAGTAAAGCCGCGCTCGAGCTGATGACCCGAACGCTCGCCGAGGAGCTTCGCGAGCGCACGGTGTCGGCGGTGCTGGTCGATCCAGGAGACCTGCGCACGGCGCTGCATCAAGAGGCCTTCCCGAACGAGGACATCTCGGATCGTCCGGTCCCTGAGGTGACGCGACCGTTCTGGGACTGGCTGTTTCAGCAGGACCTCGAGACGATCCACGGACGCCGGTTCGCAGCGCAACAGGAGGCTCTTCATGGCATCCGATAGCCTCGCTCTTGCCCGTGAGACGCTCGACCCGTCACTCGAAGCGACCGAGCCGCCAGAGGCACGTGGATTGCGACGAGACGACGTCCGTCTCTTGGTTTCTGATCTCGAGCATGACGCGGTGGCGCACGCGCATTTTCGCGATCTCCCGGAGTGGCTCCATGCCGGGGACGTTCTCGTTGTGAACACGAGCGGCACACTGAACGCTGCTGTTCCGGCGCGGTTACCGAGTGGGACCGAGCGTGTCGTCCATCTGTCGACGGCCCTGCCCGGCGGCTTCTGGACCCTCGAGGTCCGAGAGCCGTCATCGGTGGGGACGCGACTCAGTCGCGAGCCGCTTTCCGGAAGCGTCCTCGAGCTGCCGGCCGGTGGTCGCGCGACCGTTCTGGCACCGTATCCTCATGTGGGTCGGTCGGCTCATGCATCGCGCTTGTGGCTGGCGTCACTCGAGCTACCCGAGCCCGTGCGCGCCTATCTCGACCGGGTTGGCTCGCCGATCCGCTATGGATACGTTCCACGCGCGTGGCCGAACGCCATGTACCAAACGGTATTCGCCATCGAAGCCGGGAGCGCCGAGATGCCTTCGGCCGGCCGGCCGTTCACAGCGGAGCTGGTGACGCGCCTGGTCGCGCGCGGCGTGCAGGTCGCCCCCCTGCTGCTGCACACCGGCGTGGCGAGTCTGGAAGACCACGAACTGCCGTACGAGGAGTGGTATCGCGTGCCGGAGGAGATGGCCGCGCTGGTCAATGCCGCCGGACGGTCCGGTCGGCGCGTGATCGCGGTCGGGACAACGGTGGTCCGCGCACTGGAGACGGTGACGGACGCCAGGGGCCATACGGCGGCCGGGCAGGGTTGGACGACGCTCGTGATCACACGTGATCGCCCGCTCCGCGCAGTCACCGGACTCATCACAGGCTTTCACGAGCCCAAAGCGACGCATCTCGCGATACTCGACGCGTCTTCGCCAGCAGCGGTTCATCCGAGCGCGGCCGAACTGAACTCTGCCGCGCCTACGCCGTCGCACGCGATCGGGGTTACTTATGGCACGAGTTCGGAGACGTGCATTTGATCCTGCCGAGATCTCGATCCACCTCAGATCAAGTCCCGTGACTATCGTCGCCGGAGCGAATCCTCGGCTCACACCGCAGCGTCGTTGTGACCGAGTTGGCGATGAAGCACTGCTCGTGAGCTTCGTGGTGCATCGCGTCGTGCTCGATCTGGGACGGTTGTCGTTCGCCGCCGAACCGGATGGCTGGTCGAAGGGTCACTTCGGTCATCGCGAGACGGCCGCCGCTGTTCTTCGCCAACACTCCCACGGCTTCATCGACGTACTCATCCACCACGAACCCGCGTCTCGCCGCGATGGACAGGAACCAGAGCATGTGGCAGCTTGAGAGGGACGCGACGAACGCTTCCTCTGGATCGACGGCGTTCGACACCGATAGCGGCAGCGGCACAACGTGCGGCGAGGACGACGCGGCGACCTCGACGCCGCCGTCAAACAACCAGCGGTGCGCCCGACTGTAGCGGTTGTCGGTAAACGCCTCGCCGTTCCGTCGCCACGTGACGGTTGCGGAGTATTTGCTCAAAGCTCAGCGCTCCAGGCTCAGCACGACTTGTCGTCCTTCCGTAACCGCCAATGAGGTCGCTCAGGTGCTCCGCTGATGCGACCCGAGGCCAGCGAGGGCCGAGAGCTCAGCGGCTAGAAGTGCCGCGTGATCTTCACGGCAACCGTTCTCGGCTGCACGAGGCGCGTGCCGACGAAGACGGACTGGAAGTTGTAGAGCGCCGTGCGATTCGTCAGGTTCGTCAACTGCGCTTGTACGCTCCAAGTGCGCCGACCTGCAGGGCGCAGGTCGTAGCCGACGACCACGTCCGCGATCGTTCGTGGTCGCACGCGGGGCACCGTCGCGGTCAGGTTCACGTATGGCAGTAGGTCGTAGAAATCGGGATCCGCCGTCACTTCCTCCGAATCGGATGGGTTCGACACCAGGCCGCTGTCGTAGCGGACCGACCCGCCGAGCCACAGACCCCACGCGTGGCTGTACTGCACGGTTCCATGCAGGCTCAGGCGCTGGTCGTGATCGATCCGGAACGGACCCGCGGACAGCAAGTCGATCGCATCCTGGCCGAGGAAGAGTCCACCGGTAAACGGCGGTGTCGACACGGCTCTCGCCATAGTGGCGCTCAACGACCCGGAGACCCCCGCTCGCTTCGGCAGGGTCAGCCGCATCTCAGCGCCTTCCGCCCGAATCGCGGCCAGCGTGGTCGGAAGGATGATGCCGGTGTCGAAGAAGTTGTTGTTGTCTTGCTGGTTCACCGAGTCTTTACGATAGACCGCTACGTCTAGGTGCGCGGCGCGGCCCAGGGCGCGTTGATAGCCGAGCTCGTAGACGTGCTGCTGCTCGGGATGAATCGGCCGATAGGCGCCGCCCAAGGCTGCGCGCACGCTCTCGGGCGCCAAGGCAGCCGCAGCCTGGGAGCTCGAGAGCAGCAGGTTCTCGTTGGGTGGCGTCTGGTAGTTCCGGTTATAAGAGGCGCGCATCACTCCGGCCGTACCCGGTAGCTCGTACGAGAGGCCGACGCGAGGTTGGAGCTGGCTACCGCGCACGACGAAGGCGTACGCGTCGTGGCGCAAACCGAGCGCCAGCGATGCGCGCCGCCAGCGAGTGGTGGCCTGGAGGAACGCGCTCATTTGCCAACCCGATCGACGGTCCTCGAAGCGGAACGGCGATCCGCCGCGTGTCAGGTCGTGCGGCAGCAGCGACGGATTGAAGCCTTGGGCGAACGGCTCGTTGAACGTCGGGCTCGTGATCGCCATCGAGAAGGTTTCTTCCACCGGGAACCGCTGCGCGTCGATGCCGGCCCGGAGCGTCTGGGCGCCGAACATCCTCGTGTAGCGCACGTTGGCGACGAGGTTCGAGATGTGCCGATCCTGCGACGCGGTCACCGGCGTGTCACCCGGGCTGGGCAGCAGCTGGGCGCCCGTCCGGCGGAAGCCAGCAGTGGCTTCGAGCGTCGACTGGAGGTCGAGCGTGCGTCGATAGGTCCCCCACGCGGTGGCGTCAGCCAGACGCTGACGCTGATCCTGCCCAGCGGCATGCTGCGAACGCAGGTTCGCTAACTCGAAGGCCGACTGACCGCCCATCACGTTGACGCGAACGAGATCGCGGTCGGTCAGCGTGGAGTCGAGGCGGGCGTACATGCGCCCGAAGCCGCCGCTGTTGTGCAGGTTATCCAGCGAGACTTGATCGAGGAAGCGATCGGTTCGCATGCCGGTGGCCGACACGAAGTACCCGTTCCGGCGACCGCCGCCGCCGACGTTGAATCCCGTCTGCCACGTGTTGTACCCCGCCACCGAAAGCATCACGTCGCCAAGCGCAGTTCGACCCAGCCCGAGTCCGGTGCGGCTGGTGAGGATCGCGACGCCCGAGACCTTGCTGCCGAACTCCGCGGGGACGTTACCGGTGATGAGCTCAGCCGACTGGATGATGCCCGAGTCGATGGAGTTGGCGAACGCGCCCGTCAACTGGTCGCTGATCGGCAGCCCATCGACGACAAACGTCATCTGGTTGTGCGCCCCCCGCGGATGGATCGCGCCGTTGGCGTTCTGTGCGAAGCCCGGAAACGATACGAGCACCGACTCGATCCCGCGGCTCCCGAGAGCCATCGGCATCATCGCCACACGTTCTTGGCTGATTTGCGTGCGCGTGCCCGCTGCGAGCACGTCAACGAGCGGAGCGTCCGGGGTGACCGTGATCGTCTCGGACTGAGCCGCCAGGTCGAGGACCACCCGCAGATCGACGGGCACGTTGGCGGGGATAGGAACCGATTGCCCTTTCAATGCGAAGCCTGAGAGCTCGACGACCAACCCGTAGGTGTCCAATGGAAGGTTCGTGAACTCGAACCGGCCGTCCGGTCCGGCCGTCGTGGTCATCTCAAGGCCGGTCAGACGATTCGTGAGGGTCGCCGTCGCGCCGGGCAGCGCGCCGCCCTGAACGTCCTCGACGAGGCCGCGAAGGAGGCCGGTGGTCTGCGCGTGGGCCGTCGCGGAGGCAAGCAGCAACGACCCCGTCAGCACGACAAGGAGCAGGCGGACCGCGCTGGCGCGTTTCAAAGTCGAGGCGTCCTCACACATGCTCGAAACCAAAATTTTGAGCACTCAAAAGATTACCCCGATTCCAGTGCGGGTGTCCAGTGGTGGATTCGCGCAAGGGGAGGCCCCAGATCAGCTGTCGGCTCGAGTGGCCCGAATCCTCAGCCAAGTGCGTCGTGGCTGGCGTCGGCGTTCGTCCAGAGCGCCTGTCGGCGCGGCTTCACGGCGACCTATGTGCGGATGCCGCGGCTCCTCCACGAGCTCGCGGTCAGTCGCGGCGACGGCTCGTATGCGTGCCTGCTGGTGCGACTGGCCAAGCTCGATCTGCTCGCGATCGAGGATTGGCCGCTGGCGCTGCTCACCGCTGCCGAGCGGCGGGATCTGCTCGAGGTAATCGAGGATCGCAGCGAGCGGGCCGCGACGCTCATCGCCAGTCAGCTGCCGGCGTACTCGTCTTCAGCCGTCATCACCAGGTTGCTCTCGAATTGGAACTGCTGCTCGGGCGTGGCGTCCCTGGGGCAGGCGTCGGACGGATCAACTCGACTCTTCGAGATGGTGAAGGGACGGGGCTATCCCTGCTCGGTCGTGCAGCTGCGGCGCGCGGTCCGTCTAATCCGCCGCGCGGCCCCCCCCCGACGGTCTATCGCCGTCTGACCATGCTGGCGGGGGAAGAAGCGCAAGTCGCCTGGGGCGCGTTGGCTCGATGCGCATCGGGCACGGCGTGCGCCCGCTGTCGGGCTTTGTGATGGTGCTAGCGTATTCGCGCGCCGTCGTTGCGCTCTTCATCCTCGACCAGACGCTCGAAAGTTTTCTCCACGGCCACGTCGAGGCGTTTGCCGCCTAGCCGGGCGTCGCCCGCCTCCTAGCGTTCGCGGAACGCGTTCTGCCGCGCGCGGTCGACCTCTGGGTGCAGGCGTCGCTCGAACAACGCCAGCGGTTCCAACAACTGTTCTTTCCGGACGGAATTGCGTTCGACGGAACGGCTTTGTTCGAACCGCCGTAAGCGCACCGGCCTTCAACTACTTGCAGCCGATTGAGACTGGGAATGAAGGTGTGGTGGACCAGGAACCGCGCCAGTTGGAACCACATCGCCCGCTGGTTGCGCTCCCTGGACGAACTGCGATCCGCTGGCCCCGCCTAGCCGCTCGACTCAGTCGTCCTTTGGCAGCCGGTCCCGAGGTCCCGGTGACTTCGCCTTCCAGCTTCGGCCGGGGCCTTCCTCACAGGCCAGCAGGTAGCCGTCGTCCATCAACTCGAGCCGACGCTCGGGCCTCGGATTCTTGAGCAGGTCGAGCACGGCCCGCCGCCATACCTCCACTCGCTCGGCCAGCCGGCGTGACTGTCGCACCCGGGAAACCACGACAGTGGCCTCGGTCGGCCTGTCGAAGAGGAAGTCCTCGTCATGAGTCAGGAACAACACGCCCCTGTCGAGGAGACGCTCCCTGATGTGCTGATCCGACGTCCCGCGCAAGCCGAGCGTGATGATGTGTTCAACGCTCTCGCCATCCGTCGAGAGCGCGGAACAGCGCGAGGGGGAAGTTCTCGTCGAGCAGGATCTTCAAGACGCCTGGCGAACGGCGGGTGGCAAGTGCGCGGCGACGTATGCCGCGTAGGCCAGCGCAGCACGCACTTGTTCGACTGAGAGCTGGTACTCACTCGCGACGGTCTCGACCGTTTCGCCCGCTGCGACAAGTCCGACCACGGTGGCGACATCCATCCTGGTTCCCGCGATACAGGGCTTCCCGAACCGCACGTCGGGGTTCATCGTGATACCGGGGAACACCTCCATTGAGCCAGCCATGTTGAGTCGACTCTAGCATACGCATCCGCGCGGGATCCGCTATTCTATTCGGGCGGTCTGGAGGCAGCTACCGCATGCGGGACGACATGGCAAAGGTGGTGACCGAACGGCCTCGGCGCGGGCACCGCAACGCGAGCAAGAAGACGTCGGGTCCACGCATCTGGCGGTTCGATCCGGAGAGCGAGTACGACGAGCCCACTCGTCTCCCTGTTGCTCGCGGTCGCCAGTACGGCTACGACGCGAAAGCGTTCTCGGACCTGGTCAACCCGCACATGCGGGTTCCGTAAATTCTGACCGTTCCTTTTCCGGAAATTCTGGCCGCTCTATCGCGCCGAGTACGTGGCCGCCGTGTCCGGCAAGCGCGCCAAGCGGTATCTCCAGCGCGAGCACTTGCTCGCGCTGAGGCGTCCGGCGTTGGAGTACTCGTCTGCGGCCCGCCGTCCCGACCGGCGTCCCTGTCAACGTGAGGCGCCACGTATCGGTGGACGTTTTGGCACGGAGAAAATCAGCCGTCTCGTCGACGCCGACCAGATGCCTGCGGCCGTGGCCGCCGACCACCTGCTCTTCATCCGAAGCGGCAGCCTGCATGCCCAGGCGCTCGACCTCCAGAAACGCGAGTTGGGTCAGCGACAGGTGCTGGTCGTCCGAGGCAGCGCAGGGGTGCTCTTCTCGGCATCCACCTCGGGAGCCATCGTCTATCGCAGCCGACTCGCGCCTGCAAAGCAGCAGTTCATCTGGATGAACCGGACCGGCGGAGAGATCACGCGGTTCGGCGAGGCGTCGATCGGGGGCAACAGTCCGAGTCTCTCGCCTGATGGCCGCCTGGTCGCAATGGGGCGCACTGTTGACGGGAATCTGGATATCTGGCTCCTGGATGCAAGAGGCGGCACGATCCGGCTCACCTCAGCGCCGGCGATTGACAACTCCCCGGTGTGGTCACCGGACGGTCGACGCATCGCTTTCGAGTCGTACGCCGATGGGCGAACCGCGACCTCTATCAGAAGGCCGCCGACGGCTCTGCGAACCAGAAGCTGCTACTCTCGACGGCGTATCCGAAATTCCCCACCGACTGGTCGCGAGACGGCAGGTTCGTTCTCTATCATGAAAGCCATCCCCAATCTGGTATGGACGTGTGGGCCCTTCCGATGAGCGGGGAACCGAAGCCGTTCCCGGCTGTTCGGACAGACGCTGACGAGCAAGATGCCCAACTATCGCCCGATGGGAGATGGATCGCGTATGCGTCCAACGAAACCGGGCGGATGGAAGTGTACGTGCAAGCGTTTCCCGGCCCTGGCGCCAAGACGGCGATTTCGACGGCAGGCGGCACGCAACCTCGATGGCGCGGCGATGCCCAGGAGCTCTTCTACATTGCCGCCGATCGGAGCTTGACGTCGGTGCCCATCCGCACGTCGCCTGATGGACGCGTGCTCGAGGCCGGTGCCAAGACGCCGCTCTTCCCATCGCGGACGCCGATGGCGGAGCCGTTCAGTGGCATCCAGTATTCCGTCTCACCCGACGGCCAACGCTTCCTCGTGAACGCACTCATCGAAGACAGCCCGGCGCCCCCGCTCGGGGTGATCCTCAACTGGCGGCCGAAGCGTCCGCCGAACTGAGATCGAGGCGCGAGGGCCGCGCCGCCGTGAGCCGCGCAGTCGGCCGCTCACACATCGCGCCATGACGACGCAACGCGCGGAGCCGTGTTACCCTCGCAAAGAACATGCGCCCTGAACGGACGCGACAGCCGGCAACCTACGCCGACCTGCTGAAGGTGCCCGACCACCTCGTGGCGGAGATTCTCGATGAAACGCTCTACGTCAACCCGAGGTCGGCGCCCCGACACGCCGGCGCGAGCTCCGGGATTGGCGGGTTGCTGTGGGGCCCCTTCGATCGCGGAAGAGGCGGTCCCGGAGGCTGGCGCATCCTCTTCGAGCCCGAGCTTCACCTGGCGTCCGACGTGCTGGTGCCCGATCTGGCCGGCTGGCGACGCGACCGGCTGCCTTCCCTTCCAGTCGAGGCCTTCTTCGTCCTCGCTCCAGATTGGGTCTGCGAAGTGTTCTCTCCCGCCACCGCCTCGATGGACCGCGTGAAGAAGCTGGCGATCTACGCCCGCGAACAGGTGCGTCACGCGTGGCTGGTCGATCCGCTGGCGCGCACACTCGAGGTGCTGCGGCTCGAGAACGATCGCTGGTCGATCGTGACCACGTGCGCCGACCAGGACGTCGTGCGCGCCGAGCCCTTCGCGGCTCTCGAGCTCGACCTCTCGCTGCTCTGGGAGTGACACACGCGTCGGCGGCAGGACGCCGCCACCACGAAGCGACTGCTCGGCCGATTGCTTGACCGAGTCCCGGACGATGAAGACCCTGATCGACAGGTCAGCAGGTTCGAGCCGATTCCCGCTACAGCCCGAACACCCAGACCGCCGCGCCGCCGGTCGGCGTCTCGGCGGCGAGGCCCCGCCGCTTGCGGAACGCGTTGCAGGTGCGCGACAAGTCGCTCACGTGGTTGTTGCGCAGCCCGACGACCACGGCGACGTACTGCGCGCGGCCCACGCGGTAGGTGACGGTGCTCGAGCTGGGCAGGTCGTCGAGCGGCGCCTGCCAGAGCAGTTCGCCCGGTGCGTCGTCGAAGGCCTTGAGCGCCGGATCGAGGTCGCCCGAGAACACGACGCCGCCCGCCGTGGCCAGCAGCGACGTCGAGGGCGGCGCCGCCTGATGGTGCACCCACCCGAGCGTGCGGCCCTTGACGTCCTTCGCCTGCAGGCGTCCTATCTTGCCGTCCGCGGCATCGGGGTGCTCGGCCGAGCTGATCCCCACGCCCGAGGTGAGCAGCTTCGTGCCCTCCGGACCCATGCGGTTGCACTACTCCGTCAGCGGCAGATACAGAAGGCCGGTTCGCGGACTGTACGAAGTCGGCGGCCAGGCCCGCGCGCCTGACACGCCCGGGCACATGATCGTCGGCCGCTCGGGACTCGGCAGCCTCTCGGGATCGATCGTTTTCGCGCCGGTCTTGCGGTCGATGTCGGTGACGATGTTCTGCGTGCCCGCGTCGATCGAGAAGAGGTACTCGCCCGTGGCGGCGTCGAGCGCGTCGAGAATGGCCATCTTCCCGACGTTCATCACGACGCGGCGCGGGCGGCCGCCGACGTCCAGCGTGAGGAGCTGCCGCTCGAAGACCCAGTCGAGATCCCACTGGTCGTTCGCGAGGTGCTGGTAGTACCAGACCAGCTTGCCCGTGTCGGGATTGAGCGCGATCGTGCAGTTCGTGTAGAGCGCGTCGCGCGACGTGTCCGCCTCGCCCGAGGGGTGAAGCAGCGGTCCGGTGTCGTAGGTCGGCGCGACGCCGTAGTAGATCAGGTGCAGCCGCCGGTCGTACGTGCCTTGATGCCACACCGACCCGCCGCTGCGCTTGTCGAGCGGCAGCCCGTTCCAGCGGTTCCCTCCGCCCTCCTCCGGCCGGGCAATCGTGTGGAACCGCCAGACTTCACGCCCCGTCCTCCGGTGGATGCCGACGATGAACCCGCCGCCTGGCGCAAAGCTCGCGGTGACGCCCTGGATCACCTTGTCGCCGACCACGAACGGGGCGCTCCGCAGTTGAAAGCGCGCGCGCGCCTCGGAAGACCCCGGCGTGTCGATGCGGTGGCTCCAGATCCGCTCGCCGGTCCGCGCGTTGAGCGCCAGCACCTCGAGATCCGAGGTCGGCACGATCACCTGATCGCCGGCGAGGGCCAGGCCCATTTTCCGGCTCGAGGGCCCGGCCGGCCTGTGGCGGTAGCGCCAGAGCTCGCGTCCGCTCGTGCCGTCGAGCGCGAGCACGGTGTCGGGAATCGTCTGCAGGAACAGGACGCCGTCGTGCAGACGATCGCCGACATTAGAGGCCTCTCGATGGTGGGGTCCGTCGCGGAGGCACACCGATGCCCGCCGATCGGACACGCCCGGCTCCCGCCACAGCGCAGGTTGGCCCAAGCACGCTGCGGTGCGCGGGCCGAAGCCTGTCGTGACCAAAAGGCAACGCCGGTCCTAAGCCGGGACGGATCGGCGAGGAGTCGGATACAGCGTCGGGCGCAAGCTCGCGCAGACCGGCCACGAGAAGGAACGCTTGCCGCAGTTCGATCGGATTCCGAGCTCGAAGGTCCAGGTCCTTCCGCTGATCGTGAAGTTCGGTGTCGCAGGCCGGTCGGTGGCCGTCTTCACGGAAGCGCTCGGGGCGCAGCGCCATCACGGACGCGTCGTCATGCTTGTGAACGAGCACTCGTCCAGCGCTGCGGAGATGGTTGCGGGCGTTCGTGGCGCGACGAACCCCAGAGTCATGGTCACGAGATGCCGACCCGCACGCCATCGGCTCCGTCGTCACGGAGTTCGTGACGGCGCCTGGCACCTCATCAAACAGCTTCTACTTCGCCTCGCCTTTGCGCAGGAGCTCCATGTGTTGTTGCGCCTGCTGCAGCCCGCCTTCAGGGGCATCCCAGTTGATGCGGCCGTCCTTGTTGGCGTCGACGCCCGCGGTCAGCTGCTCGACCGAGGCGCTCGCTTCGGTCATCAGCTTGTGGGCCTCTGCGGCCGATGTCGCCGCGCGCACCTTCTGTGCCAACGCGACGATTTCATCGGTCTTCTTCGCCACGTTGTTGGCGGCGGCCGCGACGTGCCCTGCATGCGTTTTCACGCTCGCCGACGCGCTCTCGACTTTGGCCGCAAACTGGATGTGCTGCGCCACGCCGGTGGCGGCTCGCTTGACGCCGTAGCCCTGTCCGGGCCCTTTCATTTCGACCGACGGGTCGAGCGCGTGGATCACGTGACCGGCATGCAGCTTGAGTCCGTCGAGGTTGTCTGGAGCCTTGAGCGCCAACATCGCGTGCTGCGACGCGACTTTCGCCTCGGCGAACGCGGTAGGTAAGAGCCCCTGGCTGTTCGGCGTGCCCTGCATGCTGTCCATGACATGCCCGATGTGCGCCTGAATCATGTCCCCCTGTTGCGCTAGCGACGCGGCGCCGGCCAGCAGGACGAGCCCGAACGTGACACATGTTGCCTTTCGCATGTCGCCCCCTTCACATGATGTGTGTGAACGCCGTATTCTAGACCGACCCCGCGAAGGTTCACCGAACAACCCCCCACCAGGCGGCCCGGAGCGCCGCCACCACGACGGCGGCGACGTGGACGCTGGAGTACAACTGGCGGCGATTGCTGTCGTCGGGGGAAGCGGACGTGAAGGGTCAGCGATCTTGAACTCGCCGGCGGCGTGCTCGACCGGATCGACCCACACGAGCGCATCGTGGGAGCGATCGGGCGCGTAGATCCTGCCGTGGAGGGTTGGCGATCGACGAGCGACGGTCAGACCCGCGTGCGTGTGGCTGACCCTTGCTCCGCATGGCTGTCCCCCGTTCTCTGTGCCAGGTATTGACGGTCCGTGATCCGGTCCTCATCTCGACCCACAGACGCGTGGGCGGCAGCCAGCGCGCTACGCGCTGCGGCCTCTTGCCGTGACGCCAGCCGACCCGCGTGACCGGCGGCGCGCCCGCCGATAGTGACACCATCGCTTCGGCCGCCGCGCTGGAGCCACGTGTGCCCGCGCCATCGAGCCGGAGGGCCGGGGCGCACTACCGAACTGAAAACGCCCTGCCGCCGAGGCCTGTCCGGCCTTGATCGTCTCGCTTGTGGTCCAGACCGATGTTCCCTGGTAGAATCCCCGTTTGATTGGATTTCAGGTTCCCGCGGAAGCCTCAGCAAGGGAGGATTCGATGATGACTCGCCGCGCGATTCGCCTCTTCGGAATGACGGCCATGGCTGGCTCCGTGGCGGCTGTCCTGGTATCGACGACCGGACGTCCCGTGGCAGCTGCCGCCAACGACATCGCTGGTGTCGTGACCGGCGCGAAGGGTCCGGAGCCTGGGGTCTGGGTGATCGCCGAGACCAAGGACCTGCCGACCAGCTTCCGCAAGATTGTCGTGACTGACGATGCGGGCCGGTTTCTCGTTCCCGAGCTGCCGGCTGCAAGCTACGAGGTGTGGGTTCGCGGCTACGGCCTGACCGACTCCCGCAAGACTCGGGCGAAGCCGGGTGCTGACGTGCGGATTCGGGTCAACCAGGCGGCAACGCCCCTGGAGGCCGCCGAGATCTATCCCTCCAACTACTGGTACTCGCTCCTGCGAATTCCCGAGGCGTCCGACTTCCCTGGGACCGGTCCCAGGGGGAACGGCATCAGCCCCAATATGCGCACGCAGGCTGACTGGATCGATCGGATGAAGGATGGCTGCCAGCTCTGCCACCAGATCGGGAACAAGGCGACGCGAGAGCTGCCGATGGTCAACATGAAGGACCACGCCGACTCGAAAGCGGCGTGGCTGCACCGGATCAGGGCAGGGGGCAGCGGCCCTGCGATGCTCACCGAGGCCAGCCGCATCGGGAGCGACCAACTCCTGGAGCTGTACGCGGAGTGGACCGATCGCATCAAGGCGGGCGCGGTGCCTCCGGCACCGCCACGACCACGCGGGCAGGAACGCAACGTGGTGCTGACGATGTGGGGTTGGGCGACGCCACAGGGGATGGTCCACGACGAGGTGGTCACCGACAAACGCAACCCGACACTCTATCCGAACGGCCCTGTGTACGGAGTGGGAGGTGCCGGCCTCGTCATCACGGACCCGGTCACCCATCGGTCGGAGCAGTTGAACATGACCACTCGTACGGCGATGCGGCCGCCTCAGACGGCCTCCATCGTCACGTCGGCGCCCTCGAGCGCGACGCCGTCGCTCTATTGGGGCACGCAGCGCGGAGACACCGAAGGGTACAACTCGCACAACCCGATGATGGACGACAAGGGCCGCGTGTGGGTGACCCAGGGCATTCGGGCGGGAACCGACAACCACGCGTGGTGCAAGGAGGGATCGAGTCATCCATCGGCGAAGTACTTCGCGATCGATCGGAACACGACGGCCCGCCAGATTTCGTACTACGACACGAAATCCAAGCAGTTCGTGCTAATCGACTCGTGTTACGCGACGCACCACCTGCAGTTCGACAAGAACGACGTGCTGTGGCTCAGCGGCTCGACCGAGGTCGTGGGCTGGCTGGATACCAAGAAGTTCGACGCCACGAAAGACGAGCAGGCGTCGTCGGGCTGGTGTCCTACGGTGGTTGACACCAACGGTGACGGGAAGATCACCAAGCCGTGGAACGAACCGGGCGCTGCCGTCGACCCGGCCAGGGACACGCGGTTCGGCAGCACTGATGAACAGAAGCGGGGCTACGGTGTGATTCCGCATCCCGACGGTTCCGTCTGGACGTCGCGCCGTTATCCGGTTCCCGGGCAGTTGGTGCGACTGGATCCAGGCAGCAACCCGCCGGAAACGTGCCGGTCTGAAGTGTACGAGCCGCCGTTTCAGAACGACCAGATCGATCGGAAGCTGTGGGGCTACGGTCCTCGCGGGATCGACGTCGATGTCAACGGCGTGATCTGGACCGCGCTCGGCGGGAGCGGCCACATGGCCAGCTTCGACCGTCGCAAGTGCAAGGTGCTGAGCGGCGCGACCGCGACCGGACAGCACTGCGTCGAAGGGTGGACGCTCTATCCGGCGCCCGGGCCAAACTTCCGTGGCGCCGCCACATCCGTCAACGCCGATTACTACTATTACAGCTGGGTGGACCAGTTCAACACGCTGGGCCTTGGCGCCAACGTCCCGCTGGCAACCGGCACCAGCTCCGACGCCATTCTGGCGTTGCTTCCACAGAGTCGCGAATGGATCACCATGCGCGTGCCGTATCCCCTGGGCTTCTACAGCCGAGGGTTGGATGGCCGCATCGATAATCCGAACGCAGGTTGGAAGGGGCGCGGCGTCTGGGCCACGTTCGGCACGGGTTCGCCTTGGCACATCGAAGGTGGGAAGGGAAAGACGAGCGAGATCGTCCGATTCCAGATCCGCCCGAATCCGTTGGCGAACTGACCGTGCACGATCGCCCGTGCGAGACGAATCACGTCTCTTCGGGCAGCAGACCACGAGCGGGGGACGCCAACATCCCCCGCCCGTCCCATGAGCGCTACGCTCGTCGTAGTCGCCGGTTGGTACGGCGCGGACCCAAGCCCGCCACTCGTCAACGTGGCTGAGTTTAGAAGGTGGCGCGCGACGTAGTTCGGTGCGGATCGAGGTGAGAGAGATTGAACGCATTCTGAACCGAACTCGCATGACTCTCCCCGCGGTTCTTTCTAAAGTGAGCCTCGAGTGCTGAAAAGGAGGCCTTTATGAAGGAACGGGATCTGGTTCTCTCCATCGTTCGGCAGAAACACGCGCAACCGCTGCTCGTCGACCGCTCGCGTACGGCACTGCTCGTGATCGACGTTCAGCGCTACTTCGTCCATTCTCACTACAGTTTCGCGCGTGTCCTCGAATCGCTCGCCCCAGGGGTCACGACGGGCTACTTCGAGCGGGTGCGGTCTCGCGTCGTTCCGAACGTGCGGCGGCTTCAGGAAGCCTACCGGACCGCCGGGGCGCCCATCTTCTACACAGCGACTGGTACGACGACGGGAGATGGGCGTGACCTGCCAGGCTGGCTGCGGGCGTTCGATCGTCTGGGCCTGACGCTTGTCGGCAGCCGCGTGTGGCCTCCCAGCACTGACGAGAGCTGGTGCGTTGATGCCGCCGTCGAACCGGGCCCTGGCGAACCTGTGCTGCTTAAGGGCTCGAGCGGGGCGTTCGCGTCAACGGGCCTGGAGGCGATGCTGCGTCACCTCGGACCGACGACTCTCGTGGTCACCGGGCTGACAACTGATGTCTGCGTGACGCAAACCGCGCGAGAAGCCGCAGATGCAGGCTTCGAAGTCGTGGTGGCTGAAGATGCGTGCACGACCCTGAGCGAGGAGATGCATCGTGGCGCGCTCGATGCGTTTGCCCTGGCATTCGGATCGGTGCGAAGCACCGAGGAGATTGTCGGGGCGCTCGCACCAGCCGCCAAGGTGGCCTAGATCACGGATCACGCAGACCCCTCCGTCCGCCCGATCCCGAAGCCGACCAGCTCGGATGCCGCGGTGATGTCCGGCGACGCGTCCGGCTCAGGCAAACCGCGTAGGCAAGCCCCGACCCGCGCGAGTGCCGGCTCAAAGCCGGTTCTGTCGCGGCGATCGGAAAGACGGGTCAGATCGACCGCCGCCCGCAACTCGAACATGCGGGCGCCGTGGCTCTGCGCTGTCGCGAGCGCCTCTTCGAGCAGCGCGGCCGCGGTTGCCTGCGGATTCCGCTGGTTCGACCGACCGGAAAGACCGACGGCGGCCCGCAGGCGCAGAAGCTCCGGAAGATAGTACACCTCCCCGGTGCGACGGGCGATGGCGATCGCCTCGTCAAGGATGGTGAGCGCCAGACGCGACTCGCCTTGTGACGCCACCAGTTCCGCGTGCAGGCCAAGGAAGTGAGGCCGCGAAATTTCCGCGCCGGTCTCTCGATAGCGGCTCAGAGCACTTGCGAGCTCCTCGACGCCTGCCGATCGTGGATCCAGGACGCCACGCGCCCAGCCGCGCAGTATGCCGCCGAACGCCAGCCACTGCGCCAGCGCATGTTCCTCGCCGACGGCAACGGTACGCTGCGCCCATTCCAGCGTGGGCTGCGCTTCACGCCGCAGACTGTAGACGAAGGCGGCAAAGAAGTACGCGAACGCAAGGGTGTGCGGATGCCTCAACGCTTCCGCGAGCGTGACGGCCTCCAGGGCGACTTCGCGAGATCGGCGCAGGGATCCTTCCAGCCAGAGCGCCCACGCGGAGAAGCCGCGACATGTGACGTGAGCATCGTGGCCGAAATGCTCGATCTGCGTTGCGGCATCCGTTGCTGGTGCCGCGGTGATCGCCAGGTTGGAGTGCGCCAGCGCTGCGGCGACATCGCCGCGATTGACCGCTGTAACTTCGGCCGTCCAGTGCGCCTGCATGCGTTCGATGGCGTCGAGTCCATCCTGCGCGAGCCGCACGAGAGTTTCGGCCTGATCGGCAGCTCGCTCCAGTTTTGCGCCGACCAGAGCGCTTACCCACAGCCCCACATGTGCGCGAAATCGCTGATGCTCGTCCCCCACCCGTTCGGACAGCTGCTGTGCGCATGCGTAACAGCGTACCGTCTCCTGCGCGGCGTGACCGCGTGTCGCTGCCAGGTCGACACCCTCGAGCAGCCGCAGCCGAAGTTCATGTTCTTCGCGTGTTCGGCGCTCGGCAACCGTCGGCAGCAGCGCCAGCGCGCGCTGAAGCTGAGTATCGGCCTCTCGAGTGGCATAGCGATGCATCGACTGCGCGGCGCCGGCCGTGTAGTGGGCGATGGCACGGTCTCCGTGGCCGCCTTGCTCGAAGTGACGGGCCAGCTCTCCAGGCGCGTACCCACGGATTCGCTGATCGCGGTCGAGCGTGTCCGCCACGCGCGCATGCAGCCATTGCCGTCGAGCGCTGGAAAGGCGTTGATACAGCGCGTCCTGGAAGATCGCATGCTGAAACACGAAGCGTGAAGGCCGTAACTCGCCACCCTCGCTCACGCATTCACGAATGAAAACCTGCCTGGCCGTTAGCGACTCGGCTCGACGATCGACATCGGCAGGTTCGGCGCCCAGAACCCCTGCGACGATATCGCTGTCCCATTCGTGTTCGACGACCGCCGCGATCTCGAGCAGCGGTTGCTCGTCCTGGTCGAGCCGCTCGAACTGACGATCGACGAAGTGTCGCAGCGACTCGGGCAACAGCCGTCGTTGAACAGCTGCCGAGCGCAATCGAAGCCGCCCATCGACGTCGAACAACAAGTCCTGCGCCCGCAACTCGTGGAGAAGGCTGATGATGAACAGCGGATTGCCTTCCGTCGACCGATACAGCAGATTGGCACGCGGACCGACGTCGCTCGCCGATGCCACGGCGGAGATGTAGGCCGCCAGATTCGCCTCGGTCAGAAGGGTGAGCCTCCGTTCTTCACAGCAGCGGCGCGCCTGCAGCTCCTGGAGCACCGCCCGAAGCGCTTGCCGTCGATCCGCCGCCTCGGTCGAACGGTAAAGGCCGATCAGCATCAAGCGGGCGACATCGGGTCGACGGGCGACGTAGGCGAACAGATCGAGGCTGGAGGGATCACTCCAGTGAAGATCGTCGAGCACGATGACTAGCAGCGTGTCACGGGAAAGCGCTTCGAGGGCATCTGCAGCCCGAGTTCTTTGTGTTCTCGCGTCCCGTGCCACCGTTCTCCACGGCCTGCTGGAAATGCAGGAACGGCCAGTTCGGATCGAGACCGAAGCGAACCTGCCCGACCGCTTCCATGCGGCTCTCGCAGACAAACGCGTGCTGGGTAATGACGTGGACGTCGCGAAAATGGCGCTGGAACGCCTGGTCGTTCCGAATGCCGGCCGTACCGGCGACCGAGTGAATCAGGTCGACGGCCTCGGCCGCCGCGATCGGCGCGTGGCTCGACGCGAGCAGCAGGCGGGCCCTGCCGGCCAGGTCGAGGGACCGTCCGTCTAGGGCGCCTTGCCACGCGGCGTCGAAGACCTCGTGCAGATAGGCTCGTGCGGATTCGACCTTAGCGACCGCCGTGGCGAAGCGAAGCTGGACGATCGAGCGGTCCTTCAGCATCGTGGCCGAAAACGATGGAGTCTTCCTCGTTGCTCGTTCGGCGAACTCGTCGATCGCGGCCTGCGCGATGCCGAGCGTGTCCCGAGTTCCATGGTGGGCTGCTCGGACTTGTTGAACTCTTGGAGCAAGCGCACGACAGAAACAAGGCGAGCAGGACGACCAGCCTCAGACTTGAAGGCGTTGGAGGCACGCGGCGTCCAGTACGCCATCCGCATCCCGGCCAACAGTAACTTGGAGCTGGCGATCGAGGACCTCCTGTTTCGGTCGCCGGGTCGGCCCAGTCGCACGCCGCTCGTCCGGTACAAGAGCTTCCACTATCAGGCGGACAGCTGGACCACGCCGCGACGGGTCGTGGCCAAAGTCGAGCACCACCTTGGCGAGCTGTTCCCGCGCGTCGGTTTCATCGTGACCAATCTCCAGGTCCCGAGTCGCGCGGTCGTGCGGTTTTACAACAAGCGCGGCACCGCAGAACAGTGGATCAAGGAAGGCAAGCAGGCAGCGCAACGGATCTGGGCGCTGCCCGTGCCAACCGGCTGAGCGACGTGCTTTGCCGCAGACTGTGGACGAAGAGAGGACGGAAGGCAGGCGACGTGTCCGTAAGAACGTCGGGGGCGTCGTGCCGCACGGCACAATCCGAGCGGCCGACGGGGTGTTTCGATGCGAGATCGATACGGGGAGGAATCCGGACCCGAACGCGCTCTGTTGGTGTAGGATGTGGCCGATCAACGGTCGTCAAATCGGAAATGTCGGATGGTCCGTTCGAGCTGAGGGCGGCAACCGAGGATCACGAGTTAGAACCGGCTGCTGCGCACGCATCGGGTAGTTCGCGCAGGTGGTGAGTGCGCTCGGGACGGCCGGGCACGCGGAGCCAGCGGCGCGCGGGGAGCGTCAGGGCGATCGCGTTCGCGATGGGGTCAGCCTGGCGGATCGTGGCGCTTCGGGAGGTCGGGGCGCGGTTGATTCGCCTGCGGTACTTTGATCCGTCGGTGTTGGCATCCGAGCCACGCCGCCTTGGCGTGTATCGTCAGGCTTGGCGCCCGCCCGTCGACATGTGGGCACCGGTTGTTTCGAACATCACCCGTAGGAGCCCCAATGATGAAAAGTCACTTCCGTGAATTTTTGTTCGAAGCGAAACCCTTTTACCGTACTGCTGGTCGCAGCAGCGACGGTCGCCGTACTCCTTTACATGGAAGTTGGCGCCGCTGGACAAAGTGTGCTATCGGCGCTGCCGTCGGCTCCGCAGGCGCCGGCAGATAACCCCACGACCCCGGCAAAAGTTGCGCTGGGAAGGCTGCTGTTCTGGGACCCGCTCTTATCGGGACCCGAAGACGTAGCCTGCGCGACGTGCCATCATCCCCAAAACGGCTGGGCGGAGAACCGCGACGTTTCGGTCGGCGTGACGGGCATCGGCCTGGGCAGCAGCCGGCGGCTCGCGCCTGGCAGTACAATCCCGCTCGTCAAACGCAACAGCCCGACGGTTCTGAACATTGCTTTCAGCGGCAGCGATGAATCGGGCCGCTATGACCCGGCGAACGCACCGATGTTCTGGGACCTGCGAAAAAAGAGCCTCGAATCGCAGGCGCTCGAACCGCTCAAGTCGCATGAGGAAATGCGGGGGAACACCTACCCGCGGGGTGTGGCTGTCGCGAGAGTGGTGGAGAAGCTCCGGGCCAACGCCGAGTACCGGAGCCTGTTCGCCGGGGCCTTCGGCGGTGAACAGCCGGTCAACGCGCAAAACCTAGCCAGGGCGATAGCGGCGTTCGAGCGGACGCTGCTGGCCAACAACTCGCCGTTCGACCGCTACATGCGCGGCGACCGCAGCGCCATGACGGAGGAACAGGTCAGGGGAATGCAGCGCTTCGAGGAAGTCGGGTGCATCAAGTGCCACAAGGGGCCCATGTTCTCCGATTACAAACTGCATGTCATGGGCGTGCCCGACAACCCCGTTCTGCCCGCCTCCGACGAGGGCGCGCAGAACGACACCTATGCGTTTCGCACGGCGTCGCTGCGAAACCTCACCTTTACCGCCCCATACTCGCACAATGGCATGTTCCGGACGCTGGTCGACGTCGTGGGGTTCTATGAAGACACCCGCGGCGGGCGCGCCCGGAACCCGAACGTCAGCAGCGAGGAGCTCGATCCGCTGGTTCGCGAGTTGGGGGAAGTGGAAGCCGACGACTCGGATCTGATCGAGTTTTTAAGGGCTCTGAGCGATGACTCGTTCGACCGGACGATTCCCGAGCGCGTACCGAGCGGCCTGCCCGTCGGCGGAAAAATTCAATAGAGCAGAGTGCGCGCCGTCGTGGTAGCTGCTACTGGCTTTTGGAGACCCAAATTTGCGGCATAGCAATTGGAGGACGCACATGAAACTGATTTCTCTGTTTGTACTCGGCGTAATGGCGGTTGCGATGAGCGCGTCGGCGCAGGCGCCGACCACAGACACCATCGCAAAGGAGACCACAGACCCCATCGAAAAGGCGTTGCTCGCCGCTCCGGACTCGGCTATGGCCAAGGACGCCATGGTCATTAAGTGGAATTCCGACTTTACGTATGAAACGTTGAAGAAAGGCACCAACCGTATGGTCTGCTACGACCTGAGCGGCTGGCCCGGAGAGCGGGGGCCGTTCTCGGTGGAGTGCACCACCAGCGAGGCCAACCTGCCGCGCATCGCGCAGAATCGACAGTTCGCGAAGTTGGGGGGGGGCGACCCGAAAAAGATTGAGGAGCTGGTTGCGGCCGCCGGGAGAGACGGAACGCGCATAATGTCCGAAGTCGGGTCCATATGGTTTAACCTCTTTGGCAAAAACGAGGCGACCGCCCTCCGGCACTGGTTCGTCGCCATGCCGAACCTCCGGGGGAACCAGGTCGGACTGCCGGAGGTCCGTGACGCAGGCGGCGCTTGGCTGATGCTTGCGGGCACGCCCGAGGCCCACATCATGCTGCCCACTGGGACCGGGCCGGGACGATAACCGGCAGAGAGTTTCTCGGCCTCGGGGTTTTCGACAACGAATCAGGGGGAGGTGTGTGACACCTTCCCCCGATTTCCCGCAGGTTGCGAATGACTTCGCTTTGCGTGAGCTTTATGAAATATCTACTGACATGTCTTCTTGCCTCCGCCGCGATGTTTGCAACCCAGAGCAGACAGACCTTCTCAGGCACGATCACCGATGACGAGTGCTCCACAGCCGATCATTCCCGAATGCGGATGGGGTCGACCGACACTTCCTGCGCCATCGCTTGCGCCGAGGTCCACGGCGGCCAGTTCGTTTTGTTTGACGGCAAAGAAATCTATCAGTTGAGCGACCAGGACAAATCAAAAGAGTTTGCCGGAAAGAAAGTAACAGTCGTCGGCACGCTGGACTCCAAGACCAAGACGATCCAGGTCAATTCAGTGGCCGCGGCTAAGTGACCCCTCGATCCTCCCGGCATCCACACGGCTTTTCGAATATTTCCTCATCCTACCGGGTCGCACGCGTGCGTTTCGCCGGCGCGGCTCGCCGGCGCCGCGATCGGGAGCGTACCGGCCGCAGCTCGGCTGCGAGGTGGAGATCGAGCACTGACTCCAGATCGTGGCGCATCCACGCATCCGCGGGGCCGTCCCGGTAGCACGCCCACGTCATCAGCGATCCGTTGACCACTACCTCGATGGTGCGGGCCAACCGTTGAGGGTCCACATCCTGGCGCAACGCGCCCTCGGCGATCGCCGCACGCACGAGGGTTTCGAGTTCCCGCCGCGCGGCTCGCGCATTGTGCAGAAGGTACCTCCGGAACGCAGGATCGGTGAGGTCGATCTGCATCTTGGCGAGGTGATCGCAGATGTCCGCGCCGCTATCGCCTTTGCCGCAGCCTCGGCGCAGGAGGGTCTGCCAGTCGCGCCGGCCCACGTGCGGTGAGGATCAAACTCGACGAGAATCTGCCGGTCGCGTTCGCGCCTGGGACCTGCAGACGGCGCTTGTCCATGAGGTCTACACACCAGTCGTCCGGAATCTGCAGGCCGTACGACTGGAGCAGCCGCGTCCGCACGACGCCCGGGTGCACGGCGAATACGCGAACGCAGTGGGCGGCCAGCTGTCCGGCCAGCCCCTCGCTGAATCGAATCAGCGCCGTTTTGGCGACGGTCCTTCGTTCGTGGCCATCGCCTTCCTCGAGGGCCACCTCATCGACGGCACCCGCTGGCGGCAACCAGCGCTGTGCGCGTCATGGGGATCTCCTCGATCGAGTAGCGATGAGCTATGAGCCGTGAGCCGACAGCTAAAGCCTCCCTATCAATTCGTCCGCTTCCTCGGCGCCTTTCCGCTCTTCGCCTGCCGCTCTTCGTATCGGTGTCCACGCAGGACGTTCGCCAGCCCGATGTTCCCTTCATGGCAGGCGTACTCGTAGATCGGACCCTCCGACTTGACGAGCGGGAGGATCGCCGTGAACGAACTCGTATACATGGTCGGGTTCTCGACGGTGAACTTGTAGTCGATGGCGTCGGCCGAGGTGCGCGTGAAGCGCTCAATCACTTTGAGCGAGCGGTGGTCGGCGTGGAAGCGGAACGTTGCCTTGTCGTTGTAGTCGGTGGTCTCGACCACCAGCGTGTCGCCCTCCCAGCGTCCACGGGAGTTGCCCATCCACTGGGGGACTTTCGGGCCGAAGTGCGGACGGCCGTCGAGCGGGATCATGCGCGTCTCGGCCAGCATCTCGTAGCGGATCGCGACGTGTGTCGGCGTCTGCACGATCTGGTAGTTGTTGTTGTACCCGGTCGGGAACGGCGGCACGCCGTGATAGAGGAGGCAGCGCTCCTGCAGCGGCCGATCGGTGTACGAATCCGCGTACCCGCGCTTCGCCCGAGCCGCGGCGCGTTCGTCCACGACCTTCTTCCCCTCGGGCGTGAGCGCCGGGAGCTTGCCGTTGGGTGGATCGACGATGAGTGAGGTTCGCAGCAGCGGTGTCCCACGATCCCACCACTCGTTGTCATAGGCGAGTGCCAGGTCGTTGTCGGGATCGTCCGGTCGGTTGGTCGCGCGATTCGCCGACTCCTTGGCGCGTGTCGCCCATTCCTCCTTGGAGAGGAACTCGCGATCCGCGAGGTCGGCCGGCCGCTCGAGCGGTGTCGTCGTGCCGTTGTTCCAGATGCCCTGGATGTCTGGGTGTCCCCACGGCGTTTTCGGCATCTTCCAATTCTTGTCGACGGCCTTCGCCGCCTCGTCTGGGGCGGCGGGACCCGAGCGCGCGCTAGTGGTCGCCGGCGGCTGCGTCTGCCCCGCCAGCGGCGTCAACGCCGTGAGCACCGCAAGCACGAGCCCTCCACCGATTCTGTCGAGGCGCATCTTGATCTCTCCTTCTGCCTACTGGCTACCCGCTCTACTGCTGAGTCGTTTCCTTGACGAGATGCCCGTACATCAACTCTTCGGCGAACTCGACGCACTTGAACTCCAGCAGTTGCGCGTGCTGTTCGACGCGGCGATACAGTGGCATCTGGATCTTCCAGGGGCGTGTGAACACCTTCGGATCTTCGATCGTCGCCTCGTACATCAGGTGATCCGGACCCGTCCGCGTGTAGCGCTCGACGACCGTGAGGGCCTCGCTATGGAAGTTGCCGGCAGCGTCGAACCACGTCTGATCGTTGAAGCCGGAAGCATCCACCACCAGCGTGTCACCTTCCCAACGGCCGTTGGACCAGCCCATCCACGACTCGAGCGGACTCGAATCCTTCCCGTTCACGAACACGGTGCGGCTTGCCTGAGCGAATTCATACGCGAGCAGAATCTGGTCCGCGCCCTGCACGATTTGGAAGGGGAACGGCATGTAGGTGGCGCGTGGCACGCCCGGCAGGTAGCACTTCACCGCGGGGTCGAGCTCGAGCCACTTCGCGGCGTTCTGCTTCTTCTTCTCGAGCGCCCACGGCTGATACGGGATCTCGCCGCCCTCGACCACGGACATACCGCCCGGGATCCCCCCGAACGCGCCCAGCTGTGCCACCGGTCCCTTCCGCGCCGGGTGTCCTTCGAGGTCCCAATGCGCCGTGTTGACCGCCTGCCAGATGCCATTCAGATCAGGCTTGCCGTCGGCCGTGAGCGGAGCGCGGTATTCGGCTTGGGCCTGACCGGATGTGCTGGCGGAACAGCCGCTCAGAGCGGCCGCGGTGACCGTCAGTGCGGCCGTCAACTTCGACAACGCGGACAACCGAGACGAGCGCATCTGCGAATCCTCCTGTCGCCGAATGGCAGTGCCATGCGGCGCGGGGCCCGGCGGGGGGCACAAAGCGGCACAAATCTAGCACACGGCCCAGGCCGGGGCGCACAGGATTGTGTCGGCCTGCCTGGCCCACCTGAAGTCGAGGCGCCGTCCCGTTGCTACTTTCGAAAGAGCTCGAGCTGGCCCTTCAGCAGCCTCTTCTCGCCGGGGACCCGCGGGGCTCGTGGGCGGATGTCGTCGAACACGGTCCGCCCTCCCAGTGTGGGTGACTCGATGCGTTCGTGCGCGATCACCTGGTCAACGTCCGCGTGCGGATGAGCTCGCGCCTCGATGGCTCTCGCAAACCCATCGAGCCGCTTGAACCCCTGCAGTTTGTCGGCGTGCCCGACGCGCGCGGCGTCGAGCGCCCGACGGAGTACGGCGATCGATTCGTCGTAGACCTTCAGCGGCACCGGAAACGGATGGCCGTCCTTGCCGCCGTGCGCGAACGAGAACCGCGCGGGATCCTCGAAACGCGTTGGCGCGCCGTGCACGACCTCGGCGACCAGCGCGAGCGACTGCAGCGTGCGCGGACCGAGTTGCTCGAGCAGCAGAAAGTTCGCGAAATCCCTCAGGTCACGCTCGTGCGCCAGCGCCAGCACCGCGCCGAGGCGGCGCTCGTTGACGTCCTGCCTTCGCACGTCGTGATGGGCGGGCATTTCGAGCCGCCGCACCGTCGCGAGCACCTCGGACGGATCGCTCCGCGCGATGGTCAGCAGCGCGTCGCGAGCTGCCGATGCGCGTCCGTCGACGAGGTTGCGGATCACACCAGCAGATTCGCCGACGATGGCCGCGTGCGGATCGGCCATGAAGTCGCGGACGGTTGCCGAGTGCCAGTGGTACCGCCGCGCCAGACGGCGATCGGTGTTCAGGCCCTGCTGCACGACGGCCCATTCACCCTCAGCCGTCAGGACGAACGCATGCAGGTAGATCTGAAACCCATCGTCGACCGCGTTGTTGTCGATGCGCGCGGTCAATCGGCTCGTGCGGGCGAGCGCGTCGCCGTCGAGGCCGACCCGCTCCGCGACGCGCCGCAGTTCATCCGGCGTTTGGCGAGAGTGCTGCCCTCGACCTCCGCAGACGTGGATGCCTAGCTCCTGTGCGCGCGGATTCAGACCGCTTTTCAGCGCGCCCATCACCGACGTGGTGATGCCGGAGGAGTGCCAGTCCATCCCCATGACCGAGCCGAGCGCCTGGAACCAGAAGGGATCGCTCAATCGCGTCAGCAACGCGCCGCGCCCGTAGTGATGGACCACGCTCTCGACGATCGCCATCCCCATCGTCGTCATGCGCGTGGCCAGCCACTGCGGGACGCGTCCGCTGTGGAGCGGCAAATCCGCGACGCCAGAGCGTTTCATGCCCGTATTGTCTCAGTCACAAGTCGCGAGTCACAAGTCGCCAGTCGTGTCGAAGATGTTCGAGGTCGATGTGAAGTAGGATGGCCGCTCACGTGGGGACTGGTTCATGACGCCGATATGGATGACTCGCCGTCAGGCGCTTGGTGTAGTCGGGGGCGGGCTCGCCGCGGCGACGGGGCTCCGGTGGTCCGAGCAGCAGCTGCGCGCACAGCCGCCAGGCTGGTTCACAGCGAAGCCCCCCGGAGCAGTCAGTTTTCCACAGGGCGCGGTTATCCGGACGGTCCTCAAGGACGTGCCGCCGTCCGCGCTCGATGGCGGCGCGACGATGTTCCATGAGCACCTCATCGGCGTTGGCAGCTACAGCACACCGCCTCCTGCCAGCGCCTGCCCGATGCCCTGTTCGCCGCCTGTTGGTCCACCCGAGCGTCAAGGAGTCCATCTGCTGGTCGACGAACTCAGGGCGACCGCGGCCGACGGCGTCACCTGCATCGTCAACTCCACCATCGCGCGACCGACGGATCAGCAAGTGAGCGACCTTCGCGATCTCGCGACACGTTCCGGCATGCACATCGTCGCGGCGGGTGGTTACTTCCGGCAGAACTACCCGGCCGATTTCGCGAAGATGTCAGACGATGCGTTTGGGGAGCGCTTGGTCCGCGACGCCCAAGCGCAGCGATGGGGTGCGTTCGGAGAAATCGGCACCTCCATGCGGTTGGAGGACGACGAGCGGAAGTGTTTGTCGGCAATCGCCAAGGCGCACACCCGTACGAATCTGCCGATCTTCACGCACACACCGCATCAGAGCTGCCCGAGTTGCGCGATCGAGCAAGTGGAGTGGCTGACGTCACGTGGCGTGAATCCGCGGAGCCTGTGCATCGGCCACATGTCGACCATCACGTTCTCGGACGATCGGTTGGCGGACTCGTTCAAGGCCGTGGTGAACGCAGGTGCGTTCATCGGGTTCGACACGGTCGGTCATCAGATGGCGCAGTCGCACATCCCCGAGCGTCAGAAGGTGTCGCGCGTCCTCCAGCTGCTCGAGGCGGGATTCGAAGATCATCTGTTGCTTTCAGGCGACTTCGCGCAGAGCCACAACCTGAAAGCGAACTGGGGCAACGGCTTCTCGTCCGTCGTCATCCAGTTCGTCCCCAAGCTGCGGCATGCCGGCGTGTCAGACGCCACGCTGCACAAGATCCTCGTGGACAACCCGCGCCGATTCCTCGCGTTCACGCCGAAACGTTAAGGGCAACGGACGCTCGGTTGGCACGCTGCCCGTTGGAGGTTGGACCCGCCGGAATGGTGCCGCCGTTTCACGCCCCCCACGAGACCAGCTCGTCGGGAGCGGCGTGAATCTGACCCGACTGCGCGGCGCGCTGGAGCACATCGAAGTCCTGTTCCACGTGATCGGCGTACGCGACGGCAAACGCGCCCAGCGCCTGGTCGAACGCGTCCGACTTCCCGAGGTACCCGGCGATCGGTATCGCATCGCCAGCCTTGGCGTGCGCGCGAGCCAGTGCCCAGGCGCAGAGTCGCACGAAGTCCTCGAGATCCGCGATGGACAATTCGTCGATTTTCACCGAGAGCTTCATGTCCCGCAGCTGCCGGAAGTAGTAGTGACGGCCTGCGTATCCTGTCGCCCAGCCGAGGAACACATCACTCGCCGCCTGCATGACACGCTGACCGTGGACGACACGTTGGCCGTGATGGGTGCGGCGGCTGGGTCCTACGAACGGTTCGAGCACGCTGGCGCGAGCCTCCTTCACCTGCAGGACCAACGCTCCATCGTCCGCATCACGTAGCAGGAGCATGCCGCAGCGGAGGCCGACGCTGCCGATCCCGACCACTTTATAGACGACGTCGGCAAGTCGATAGCGATTGAGCAGCTGCCGCCGATCGTCCGGCAACGACTCCTGATAGGAGTCCATCAGTTCCCTGACTTCTGCTCGGTACTACGCGGTGCGACGTGGATGAAAGAAGAGCGGCGGCTGTTCTTTGATCCGCCAGCGGCGCCCGTCTCGATCGACGAGATCCGGCAGAAGGCGCTCGATTGTCCGACGCCGCGCCGCATCGATCGTGTGCTGCATCAGACGCCTGGCGGAGGCACCGCGCGCGTGATCCATGACGGCGTTCGAGTCGAGGCGTTCGTACCACATCGCCAACGGCTCGAGCGTCGAGTAGTCGGCCAGGCGCTCACGATACTCTCTCACCACCGTGTGGACGAGATCCTGCTGCCGTACGCGGTCCGCCTCGAGCTCACGCGCCGCCAGCGTCACGCTGACGACCAGTCTCTTGATGTCCCAATCCCACGACGCGTTCCGCGTCTCGTCGAAGTCGGTGATGTCGAACACGAGGTTGCGCTCTGGAGAGGCGAACCACCCAAAGTTCTGCAGGTGGCAGTCGCCGCACGTCTGGAGCCGAATGTCGGTGGTCGGCAGACGTGCCAAATCGTGCGCCATCATGCTTGGCAGCCCGCGAAAGGCCGCGAGCGGCGACTTCAACATGCGCGAGTGCCGAATCGGAATCAGCTCCGGCAGCCGTTCTCGGTTCGACACCTCCAGGAGCTGGATGAGGTCGGCGCGATCCGCTGGTGGGCGCCACGCCGCGTGGGCGGACCGCGGGACGGTCTGTCGGAGCGACTTCCCGAACGCCTTGCGCTCCTCGCGTCGGCGCCGAGGCGCGGTGCCACTCGTGCGTCGGGTCATTCGCCTATTCTCGTCGATGTGCCGAGTCACGCGGTATGCTGCCTCGAGGCGAGGCGCGGATGTGGGTGTTCGTCGTCATCGGATTCGGCATCATGGCGCTCCTGCACACCGCGCCGGCTCCACTTCTGCTCGATGCGGCGGCTGGCGATCGAGCCGTGTGGCACATGCCGCGGGACGCGTCCACCGTCTACTTCACCTTCGATGACGGGCCGAACCCGACCACGACGCCGGATCTCCTCGACGTTCTGGCCGAGGCGGGCGTCCCCGCCACGTTCTTCCTGATCGACGAACACATCACGGACGAGACCGCACCCATCGTCCGACGGATGTTCGACGAAGGCCACTCCGTTGCGCTGCACTCAGGCTCAAGGGCCGACATGTTGCGCTCTCCCAAGCGACTCGCCTGTGCGCTGACGGCGAGGGCTGAGCGCATCGAGGCCCTGGCAGGTTCTCGGCCGTGCCGCGCCTTCAGGCCGCATGCCGGCTGGCGCGGCGGCGAGTTGTACAACGGCCTTCGCGAGATCGACTATCGGCTGGTGGGCTGGGGATGGATGCTCTGGGATTTCAACTGGTTCCGTCCACGCCAAGCCGCCGCGACGATCAAGCGGGTGTCCTCACGCCTGCGGGCCGGTGACATCGTCGTGATGCACGACGGCGACGAATCAGCCCCCCCGCAGGGATCAGCGGCAAACGGTCGAGGCGACACGGCAGCTGATTCCCGCGGTGCGTGAGCGTGGTTTCACATTCGGCACCGTGTGCCAGAATGGCTAGTTCTTAGGGTGCATCCGCTTGTTCAACAGACTTCCAATTGCGGCTGGGTTGGTGATCGTCACCGCCAGCGTCTGCGTCGGTCAGGCATCGCCCGAGATACTGCCACGTGCGGCCGGTGTGGCTGGACTGCCGCCTGGGTTCGACGGCCCGCCGCCGCCTGTGGCGCCGGCGACCGTCACACGAGACGAGGCCGGGCGGGCGACGATCCGTGCGGTCCGCGTGCAGGCGCCGCTCAAGATCGACGGCCGTCTCGAGGAACCGCTCTACACCTCAGCGCTGCCAATCTCGGACTTCATCCAACTCGAGCCGCAAAGCGGTCTACCGGCGTCCGAGAAGACCGATGCGTGGCTGTCGTTCGATAACCGCAATCTGTACCTGTCGTTCAAGTGTTGGGATACCTCGCCAGAGCGCCGCGTGACCACCGAGATGCGCCGCGACAGCCCGACGACGTGGCTGGGGAACGATCTGATCTCGATCTTCCTCGATCCGTACTACGACCGCCGGAATGGGGTCAGCTTCACGATCAACGCGATCGGCGGCCGGAACGACGGCCAGGTGACCAACGAGCGCCAGTACTCGCCTGATTGGAACCCGGTATGGAACTTCGCGACCGGGGAATTCGAGGGCGGCTGGGCGGTGGAGATCGCGATTCCGTTCAAGTCGTTGCGCTATCAGGCGGGCATGTCACAGGCGTGGGGCTTCAACGCGCTGCGAACCAACCGGTGGAAGAACGAGCTGTCGACGATCACGCGTCTGCCTCAGGGGCGCGGTCAGCAGGCGGTGCAGCAGGCGTCGCTCGCGGCCACGGTGGTCGGTCTCGAGGTGCCAGCGGCCTCTCGGAACCTCGACATCAAGCCGTACACCACGGTGAGCCGGGCCACCGACGCCACGCGCCCGACGGGTCGCATCAACGACACGACGCGTGATGTCGGCGTCGACGTCCGCTACGGGCTGACGCAGACCCTAAGCGCGGATCTCACCTACAACACGGACTTCGCGCAGGTGGAGGCCGACGAGGCGCAGGTGAATCTGACGCGATTCAGTCTATTCTTCCCAGAGAAGCGCGAGTTCTTTCTCGAGAACCAGGGGATGTTCGCGTTTGGCGGCGCGGTGACGTCCGGGTTGAACGCCGGCTCTGGTGACACGCCCATCCTTTTCTATAGTCGCCGGATCGGTCTGACCGGCAATCGCGTGGTGCCGATCGTGGCGGGCGGACGGGCGACGGGACGGACGGGACGCTACAGCCTCGGTCTGCTCAACATCGAGACCGACGAAGCGAGCGACCCATTGGGCAACCGCATCAACGCCTCGAACTTCTCCGCGGTCCGCGTGAAGCGCGACATCCTTCGCCGTAGCAGCGTCGGCGTGCTCGCAACTGGCCGAGCGGATCGCCGAAGCGCCGCAGACGTGAGCACGACGATCGGCGTCGATGGGACGTTCGGCTTCTTCAACAACCTCTTCATCAACACCTACTGGGCGCGGACCTCCAACGACGGCATCACGAGTGACGACACGAGCTATCGCGCGCAGCTCGATTACACCGGCGATCGGTACGGCGTGCAGCTCGAGCACATGCTCGTCGGCGACAACTTCAACCCGACGCTCGGGTTCATTCGGCGAGACGACATGCGACGGAGCTACGGCCAGTTCCGCTTCAGCCCGCGCCCGCGACACCCGAGGATCAGTCGAGCGATTCGCCGTCTATCGTGGATGGGATCGGTCGCCTACATCGAGAACACGCGCGGCCGGCTCGAGACGCGCGAGCAGCTGGGCGAATTCGCCGTGGAGTTCCAGAACAGCGACCGCGTCAGCGCCGCATATCAGTCGCAGTACGAGTACCTGCCGCGACCGTTCCCGATTGCGGGGGGCGTGACGCTGCCCATCCGCTCCTATGGATTCGACTTCATGAGGCTCGGGTGGGAGATGGGGGCTCAACGTCGCACGTCCGCGAACCTGCTGTTCGAGCGCGGCACGTTCTACGATGGCCGCAGGACGGCGTTGACCGCGAGCCGCGGCCGACTGAATCTCAACCCACGACTCGCCGTCGAGCCGACCTACTCGGTGAACTGGGTATCGCTTCCCATCGGTGAGTTCATCGCGCAGGTCGCCGGCGCGCGCATCACCTACACGATGACGCCGCGCATGTTCACGAGCGGCCTCGTGCAGTACAGCTCGAGCCTTCGCACCGTCTCAGCGAACCTGCGATTCCGATGGGAGTACCAGCCTGGTAGCGAGCTCTTCGTCGTCTACAACGAGGAGCGGGACACGCGATCCGTCACCTTTCCGATGCTCGCTACGCGCTCGATCATCTTCAAGGTGAACCGTCTGTTCCGCTGGTGAGATTCACAATGTGACCGAACGCCACGTTCCACAGACGTCGTGGCATGACTGGCGCGAGCGTTTCGCGATTCTCGTGACCATTTCGATCAACGGCTACAATCGATGGTCATGGACGTGCGCGCGTGGGTCGCTGCGTGGTTCGCGTTAGCCTTAATCGCGCCAGCGCCTCAGCCACCAGCCCCAGCGCCAGCCGCCGATCTCGTCTTTCGCGGTGGAATCGTCTATACCGCCGATCCCGCTCGCCCCACTGCGCGCGCGGTCGCCGTGAAGGACGGCCGCATCGTGTACGTGGGGGACGAGACCGGTGTCCAACCGTTCATTGGTCGGTCGACACGCCTCATGGGGATCGCCGGCGACATGTTGCTGCCCGGCCTTCACGACGCGTACGTGCATCTCGCCCCGGGGGGATCCGACTGATCGAGTGTGATCTGTCCAAGAACGATTCCACGCAGGCCGTGCTCGCCCACATCACCCGTTGCGCCCACGAGCGGCCCAAGGCTGCCTGGATCGCCGGAGGGGGATGGCAGCCGTCGGCCTTTTCCGACGGTCCGCGGACCCGTGTGCAACTGGACGCGGTCGTCAAGGATCGACCGGCGTTCTTCGCGTCCGCCGATGGACGTGCGCTCTGGGCGAACAGCCGAGCGCTCGACGCCGCCGGCATTGCGGCAGCCACGCCGGATCCGCCTGGCGGTCGCATCGAGCGAGACCCCCTGACGCGCGAGCCCACGGGTCTGCTCCGCGATCTGGCGGGAGCGCTCATACGACGCGCAGCGCCTCGCCCGACGCAGCAGGACTATGAGGAAGCGATTCGCCGAGCCCTCACGGTCGCGAATTCATTCGGAATCACGTCCGTGCATGACGCGATGACGGACGAGGACGCCATCCCGGCTTTTCTGGCTCTCGACCGACGGAGCGCGCTGACGGCGCGTGTGACCGCGGCCGCCGCGCTCAGCCCGACGGTCCAGCTGGGGCAGGACGTGCCTGGCGAGGTCGCGCGCCTCGAGCGCCTACGAGCGGACGCGCTGGGGACGCGTTTTCGTATCGTCGGGACCAAGGTTGGCGTCGACGGGGCGCTCGAGGGAAGGACGGCTGCTCTGCTGGAGCCCTACGTTGGGACCACAGATCGAGGGCCGACGCTCGTGTCGCCCGAGGTGCTTCAAGCGCTCGTTGTCGCGCTGGATCGTGCGAGGCTGTCCGTCCACGTGCACGCAATCGGCGATCGCGCCACGCGGATATCGCTCGATGCCATCGCCGCGGCGCGAGCCCGGAACGGCCCCGATGGCCCGACCCATCAGATCGCCCATCTTCCACTGGTGCGCCCGGCCGACATCCTGAGATTTCCCTCCCTCTGCGTAGCCGCCAACGTCCAGGGGCTCTGGGCCCATCGCGATCCGCAGACCGAGATGGTGATCGAGCCAAGTCTGGGACCGGAACGCGCTCGCCGCCTGTATGCGCTGGGGAGCTTGGCGCGCGCCGGTGCGCTGATCGTGGCGGGAAGCGACTGCTTATTCGCGTCGATGAACCCCTTCGAGGCGATTCAGGTCGCGCTGACACGACGTGGTCCGTCAGCCGCCGCCGGACCGGCGTGGTTACCCGACGAAGTGCTGACGCTCGACGCCATGCTTGCCGCGTACACGATCAACGGAGCACGCATCCAGCTGCAGGACGATCACGTCGGGTCGATCACTGTGGGGAAGGCAGCCGATCTGGTGGTCGTCGACCGAGACTTGACAGCCATCCCAGCAGCAGGCATCGCCGCCGCGCGCGTGCGCTTCACGTTCATCGAAGGCCGCCAGGTCCACCCCATCGTCGGAAACCGCTAGAGCGCGCAGTAGCCGGGGCTGCTGCTGAACGCAGACGTCGTCGAGCCAGCCGATTGCAGTTTGTCAACGCGATTGTCGTTTCGACTCGAGGTCGGCCGCCGATCGGCCCCGATGTGGGCATCACAGCTACGCGTGCCTCAAGGCGCGGTGGGTCTGCCCGCGGGCTCAATCCGTAGCAGCGCTGTCTCGCCTCCGCTCTCGCCGTCCGCATCGTCCTCGACCAGGAGGTAGATCAATCCATCGGCGCCCTGGCGCACGTCACGCACGCGCTTCGCGAGCTCCGTGAGGAGCGACTCGCGGCGGATCTCCTCGCCTCGGCTGTTGAAGACGACGCGATCCAGCCGACCGGTGCGTGAAATGCGTCCGCGTTGCAGGCCGCCGACGAACATGTTCCCTTTCCACGCAGAGAAGCGCTCACCGGTGTAGAACATGATGCCGGTGATCCCGATCGATGGCACCCAGATCACCTGGGGCGGTTCGAAGCCGTCCTGCCACGGGCGCGTCGAGGTCGGCACGCCGTCGTAGTCGCGTCCGTAACTGACGACCGGCCAGCCGTAGTTGCGCCCAGGCAGAATGAGATTGACCTCATCACCGCCCTGGCGTCCGTGCTCGGTCGACCAGACCGCGCCGGTGACCGGATGCACGGTCAGCCCGACCTGGCTGCGATGACCCAGCGAGTAAATTTCCGGCTTGTATCCAGGCTTGTTCACGAATGGATTGTCCGCAGGCACCTTCCCATCGTCGTGCAGGCGGAGGATCTTGCCACCGTACTCAGAAGGATCCTGGGCGCGCATATCGTCCGCGGTCGTCGTGATGTAGAGCATGCCGTCGTGCCCGAACGCCAGGCGGGTGGCGGCCGTGGACCGCGGCGACGCGACGAAGATCTCCTCGATGTTCGAGAGTGCATGACCGTCGAATCGTCCACGGCTCACGGCAAGCGTCGCGCGACTGTCAGCGGCCGGCTTCATGTAACTGAGATAGATGAGTCGATTCTCAGCGAACTTCGGATGGAGGACGACGTCCATCAGGCCCCACATGCTGAGCACTTGCACGGGGGGTACACCGGCGATCGGCTGTGGGTCGAGCTTTCCTTGATGAATCAGACGCAGTCGTCCAGCGCGTTCCGTGACCAGGATGTCACCGTCGGGCAAAAGCGCGAAGCTCCACGGATGTGCGAAGCCCTTCGCCACGGTCGTCACGCGGATCCGCTCGTACTCCGCGGTGTCGTACGTACTCGGCGCGTCCGCGAGCGCGACGCGATCCACGCCCATCGCGCCAGCCGGCCCTGGGTTGCGACGCGGCACGGCAGGAGCGCCACCTTCCGCAGCGCGCGCTACGACGGCCACGGAGCCGGCAGCGGGCTCGATGCGTAACACAGCGCCTTCACCATCCTCGCCGGTCATCTCGTCCTCAGCCGCCAGGTAGAGGAATCCGTCGGGTCCCTGCTTGACGTCGCGGACGCGCTTCTTCAACTCGGTGAGCAGCGCCTCGCGCCGCATCTCCTCGCCGCGCCCGTTGAACACGACGCGCTCGAGCAGTCCGGTGCGATTGACTTCGCCAGTCCGCATGCCGCCCACGAATACGTTGCCCTTCCACGCGGGAAACCGATCGCCCGTATAGAAGACGATGCCGGAGGCGGCGATTGAGGGGCTCCAGAAGACCAGCGGTTGCTCCATGGACGCGCGCCACTGCACTGGGGTCACCCACGGACCTGGATACGTGCGGCCGTAGCTGACGACGGGCCAGCCGTAGTTCTTCCCAGCGGCGAGCACGTTGATCTCGTCGCCGCCGTTCGGTCCGTTCTCGGTCGTCCAGATCGCCCCGCTCTCTGGATGGACCGCAATTCCCACGTTGCTGCGATGACCGAGCGTGAAGACCTCAGGGCGATGCCCCGGTCGTCCGACGAACGGATTGTCGGGTGGCACCGTCCCGTCGTCTCGAAGCCGGAGGACCTTGCCGGCGATGTCGTTCGGATCCTGTGCGCGGTTGCGACCGGCACCTTGGATGGTCATGTAGATCATCCCGTCGCGCCCGAAGACGATGCGCGTCGTGCCGCTGGCATTGGGTTGCGCGACGAAGATGTCCTGAACGTCGTAAAGAGACGATCCCTCGAGACGTCCTCTCGCAAGCGCGGCGGTCGAGACCTTCTCGCCAACAGGCGCCGAGTAGGTGAGGTATACGAGCTTGTTCTGTGCGAACTGCGGATGCACGGCCACGTCCATCAAGCCGAACAGCCCCACCGCGTGAACCGCCGGCACACCGCTCACAGGCGTGGGATCGAGCTTGCCATCCCTGACGATCCGCAATCGACCCGGACGCTCGGCCACGAGCAGACGCCCATCAGGCAGGAACGCCAGGCTCCACGGATGGACCAACCCCTTCGCCACCGTGACGACGCGGATCGCCGAGTGCTCAGCAGTCGGAAGCGTCGCTGGCATGTCGGAGAGTGGACGACGAGGCACGCCGAGTTGCCGACAGGTCGGGTCAAGCGCGCCGCCGGAACACGGACGATTTGCGGCGGTGGTCGTCGACGGAGGCTGTTGGCCGACGATGACGCCGGCATTCGAGAGTGCTGCCAGGAACACGAGGGTACGTGGCCCGACTTCTCGAACAGCTGACAACGGCAACCTCATAACGACTCCATTCGAGGAACGAGGCGCACGGTTAGAAACGGTCGCTCGCGCTGATTCTACTGCTGGGGCAAGCGGGCGGCCAGGCTGCTGCCATCCGACGCTGGAGTGACCATCCCACAGTGGCGAGGACAATCCATCGGACGGTGGGAGGGGGGCCTTCGTGATCGAATCTCGGCACTGGGCCGCCGCTCGTCCGAGCGCACCCGCGACATCTCGCGACATTTCTCGGTCTGAAAGCGCCACACACTGACCGCAAGGGTTGGCTCGTTCCGGTCGTATCAACTTGCATCGCAGGGGTGGAATATGTCCCGCGCACGTCGTTTTCTTGGAGTGCTCGTCGTCGCGTGTGTTGCCCCGACGGCCATGTGGCTGACCGGACCCACGGTCCGCGCGGGGAGTGACGACATCGCGGGCACGGTCCGAGGACCGCAGGGGCCTGAGGCTGGCGTCTGGGTCATCGCCGAGACGACGAATCTGCCCAGCAAGCTGACCAAGATCGTCGTCACCGACGCCGGCGGGAAGTATGTACTGCCGGACCTGCCGTCGGCGGGCTATGACGTGTGGGTGCGCGGCTACGGCCTCGCTGACTCCGAGAAGAAGCGGGCGAAGCCCGGCGACACCCTCGCATTCACCGTGAAACAACCCGCCAGCCCACAGGAGGCCGCGTCGATTTACCCGTCCAACTACTGGTACTCGCTTCTACAGATTCCCGAGGCGGGCGAGTTCCCCGGGACCGGGCAGGGCGGCAATGGCATCGCCCCGGGTATGCGGACGCAGGCGCACTGGATCGATCGATTGAAGGATGGCTGCGAGCTGTGTCATCAGATGGGCAACAAGGCGACCCGCGAGATGCCGATGCTCGACCTCGGGAAGTTCCCGTCGGCCAAGGATGCGTGGGAGCTGCGGATCAACGCAGGCACCAGCGGTCCGCTGATGATGAGCGCCTTGAATCGCCTCGGCCCGAAGCGCGCAATCGACATGTACGCCGGTTGGTCTGACCTGATCAAGGGCGGCGCGCTTCCGCTCGCACCACCTCGCCCCCAAGGCAAGGAGCGGAACGTGGTGATCACGATGTGGAATTGGGGCAACCCTCGGACCGTGGTTCACGACGAGATCGTCACCGACAAGCGAAATCCGACCCTGTATGCGAATGGCCCGGTCTACGGCCTCGGCGGAAGTGCCTTCGTCGTCTTGGATCCCAAGACGCACACGAGCAAGATGATCGACATGAAGACGCGCGTGCCGATGCGGTTCGAGGGCGATTCGTATCAGTCGGCGAACGCCCAAGTGCCATCACTGTATTGGGGACACGAGCGTGCGCCGGGTACGCCGGTCAGTGGACACAACCCGATGATGGACGACAAGGGGCGGGTGTGGATCACGCAGGTCGTACGTCCGGGCGCCGCCAATCCTGACTGGTGCAAAGAGGGATCGACGCACGCCTCCGCGACGTACTTCCCGATTCCTCAGAACGCGATTCGCCGGCAGCTCTCCTACTTCGACTCCAAGAGCGGGTCGTTCGAGCTCATCGACACCTGCTACGGCACGCACCATCTGCAGTTCGGAAGAGACGACACGCTGTGGTTGAGTGGCGACAGCAACGTGATCGGCTGGCTCGACACGAAGCAGTACGACAAGACCAAAGACGAGCGTGCGTCGCAAGCCTGGTGCCCGACGGTCATCGACACCAACGGGGACGGCAAGATCACCAAGCCGTGGAACGAGCCGAACGCGACGACGATCGATCCCACCAAGGACACGCGGATCGCCAGCTTCAACTACGGGATCATTCCGAATCCGAAGGATGGATCGGTGTGGGTCGGCAAACCTGGGCCGATGCCCGGGAGCCTCGTGCGTCTGGAGCTGGGCAGCAATCCGCCCGAGACCTGCCGGACCGAGGTGTTCGAGCCGCCGTTCCAGAACGCGGCCGTGGATCAGAAGCAGTGGGGATTTGGTCCGCGTGGCATCGACATCGACACGAGCGGACTCATCTGGACCGCGCTCGGCGGGAGCGGTCACATTGCGAGCTTCGACCGCAGCAAGTGCAAGGTCCTGAACGGTCCGAAGGCCACCGGCCAGCACTGTCCGCAAGGCTGGACGTTGTATCCGACGCCTGGCCCGAGCTTCCGCGGTGTCTCAGGCGCGATCACCACCGATTTCCACTATTACAATTGGGTCGATCAGTTCAACACGCTGGGGCTGGGTGAAAACATCCCGATCGCGAACGGCACCGGATCGGACTCGCTCATCGCGCTCGATCCGAAGACGCGCGAGATGATCACGATGCGCGTACCGTATCCGCTCGGCTTCTACACGCGTGGCCTCGATGGCCGCATCGACGATCCGAAGGCGGGGTGGAAGGGCCGCGGCGTGTGGGCGAGTTACGACTCGTTCAACTGGCACAACGAGGGCGGGAGGGGCACGCTCGGCGCTGCGGTGCGATTCCAGATGCGACCGAATCCGCTCGCCGAGTAGAAGCCGATCAGAATGTCGCGTTGAATGCTCCGCTGGTCACCGTCTTGGTCCCGGTGGCTCCTGCTCCGGAGGCACCCGGCGCCGGGACTGCCGTAAAGAAGAATGTCCCCGACACGCTCGAGGACGTCAGCGTCGCGATGGTGAGCGAACCGCTGCCGCCAGGGCCCGATGCGGCCCAACTCCCTGTGACGGTGCTCCCGTTTGTCGTGATCACATTCATCACGGTCGTGCTCGAGGAGTTGATGGTGGTCGTGCCCACAACGGCACGCGCGGCGAAGGTGATCGAAAGCGTCAGAGCGGCATTGTTGGAGGCGACGTTCAGGTTCCCCGATGGATTGACGCTGGCCGCATTGACGGTGCCCGTGTAGGCGACGCCGTCGATGATGGCTGTCACTATTCCCCGATTCGATGAACCGCCGGAACCGCCAGAACCTGACCCTGAGCTGCTTCCGCCGCTGGGAGTTCCCGGGTTGCGGCCGCCTCAGGCCATTGTCAGGATGACAAACGTCAGAAGTCCCAAGCGCAGATGCATCACGTCTCCCATCGAGGCTTCCTGAGCCGACTCGGTCTGGCCGACGACCCGGCGTTCGGCCCTACTTTCCGACAGGCTCCAGCTTCAGAAGGGCCCCGTGGTTCTCATCGGTCAGCAAGTAGATGAGACCATCGGGGCTCTGCCTGATGTCGCGGATGCGCTGCTTGAGATCGGTGAGCATGGACTCACGCGCGACCGGCTGTCCTTTCGGGTTCAGTACGATGCGCTGAAACACCATCCCGCGCATACCGCCGACGAAGAGGTTCCCTTTCCAACTCTCGAACTTCTCGCCCGTGTAGAACAGGAAGCCTGACGGGGCAATCGAAGGAACCCAGAAGAGAAACGGCGATTCCATGCCCGGCGCGCCGTGCTCCGGCGTGAGCGGACCTGAGGTGTCGCCGGTCAGGTCGCCGCTGTAGGCACGGCCGTACGAGACCACCGGCCAGCCGTAGTTCTTGCCAGCTCTGATGATGTTGATCTCGTCGCCACCCATCGGTCCGTTCTCGTGCTCCCAGAGCTCCCCCGTCTGTGGATGCACGAAGAGGCCCAGGCTGTTGCGAATGCCAAGCGCATAGATCTCCGGCTTGTAGCCCTCCCGTCCGACGAACGGATTGTCGGCTGGCACGCTCCCGTCATCGTTCAAGCGAAGGATCTTGCCCGCGTGATTGGAGGGATTCTGCGAGTCTTCGGGCTGCGCCGTGCCGGGGCGATTCAACCGGATCGGGACGCCGATCGCGAGGTAGAGCGTTCGGCCGTCGCGGTCGAAGGCAATGCGCGCGGCCGACGGCGTCGCACACCACGCATCCGAGACGAAGACGTCCTTCACATCAGTCAGGGAGGCGCCGCCGTCCCAGCGGGCGCGGCCGAGCACGGCCGTGGCGACATCCTTCTCTCCGGGCTTCAGCTTGTAATAGGTGAAGTAGATCAGACGGTTTTCGGAGAACCGCGGGTGGAGCGCGATGTCCTGAAGCCCTTTGAGCCGCGTGTCGAGCACGTCGGGTATGCCGGCAATGGGCTTTGGATCGAGAACACCATTACGGACGACGCGCAGGCGACCGGCGCGCTCGGTCACGAGAATACTGCCATCGGGGACAAACGCCATTGAGAAAGGTCGGCTGAGCCCCTTGATCGGCGTCACTTTGAACGTGTGGCCGATGCTCGTCACCGGAGGCACCGAGTCCGGCATGCGATCGACATCGGTTGGCTGCGGCTGTGCACCCAGTTCGCGTCCTGGCTGTGGGGCGGCCGTCGCAGGCGATCCCGCCTGCTGGGCGAGGCTCACGCCGGCAGTAGAGCCGCACGCCAGCATCACCAGTGAGAGCGTCAACGTCACCTTTCGCCAGTCATCGACCATAGCCTCACCTTGGCGCGCTCCGCGGCGCGGCGGGATGCGGTCCGCCGCCCGGCCGCGAGACTGCGGTGATTCTACCGATCCCGCAGCGAACGAGGCGCAGAAAATCAACAGCTCGAGCCGCAGCCTCCCTCTCGGCTTCGGCACGGCCACGCGGGACGCCCTGTGCTTGCGCGGGCTGCCGGGGTCGCACGACAATGGGCCGCGTGAAAGGACATCATCATGCTGAACGCTCGTTTCCTCATGTTCGTCGCGTGTTCGCTCGGCGCGTGGCTGTGGGCCGCGCCGCTCGCAGCTCAGCAACCCACGGCCGCACCGCCGATGACGATGACCATCACCGGGTTCCCGGACGGAGGGCAGATTCCAGTGAAGTTCAGCCAGGCCGCACCCGGGGCTGCCCCTGGTGAGGGGACGTCACCGGCGATCACCTGGGCCAATGTCCCTGCTGGCACCCAGAGCTTCGTGATCAACATGCGCGACATGGACGTGGCCCGGAACAAGACCACCGAGGATCAGGCGCACTGGGTGGTGTGGAACATTCCTGCCGCCACGAAAGGGTTGCCCGAAGGCGTCGCCAAGGGCTCACAGTTGCCGGACGGCAGCTATCAGATCAGCGCCACGGGTCCGGTGTACCGAGGCCCGGGTGCGCCAGCGACCGGTCCGATGCACCACTACATGTTCGAGCTGTTCGCGCTCGACACGAAGCTGGACGTCAGGCCCACGGCCGACGCATTCGAGACGCGCGCGGCCGTCATGAAGGCGATGCAGGGGCACGTCCTCGGAAAGGCTGTCTACGGCGGGCTGTTCAAGCGTCCGCAGTAGAGAGCCTGACGCGTCGACGAGACCGCGATGCCGCCCGGGGCGAAGCCCCGACTGATTAACGCGCGGCGGCGTCGGGTGGTGTCAGGAGCGCGCGCGCGATCTTGCGCGCGCCGTTACGTATGCTGCGAGTCGCGCTGTTCACCGTGATCGTCGCGCGCGAGATCGCCTCGACGTCCGCGCCGACCTTGAACGGCGATCGGACGTCCTTGCCGACGAACTGCTTCGCGAACTCCGGCTTGTCCACCGAGAAATACCCGTACGGTTCGCGGTGCGCGGTGACGACAACCCCAGTCAGCATGCCTTTGACATCGATGCCGACGAGCATCTGAATCGGACCGTCGTAGCCGCGCTCGAGCGGTTCGAGGTCGATCGTCCAGAAGGCGTAGCCGACCGGCGCCTTCTGTGCGTCCGAGCCGTAGACGGTGAAGTGGGGCGGGTTGCCTTCCTTGGCCGAGAACGTGGCCGCCGTCGGAAAGAGCCGCTTGAGCCGTTGCTCTAGGAGTCCGCTCTCTGATCCCTGCCCGCCGATCACGAGACTGCCAGCTGTGAATGTGTGGACGACGCACGCGAAGAACGGCAGATGGCGAACGCGCATGTCCTCGCATTATGGCGTCTCTCGAAAGATCCGATCAAGGAATCACCCGGCAAGCGCCTTGAACTGACTACAATTGCGCGATGCGGAGGACGGGATGACGACACGAGGCGGGATCGCCGTTGGTGTGAGTTGCTGTGCCCTGCTTGCGAGCGTCGCCGCGCAGGGCCCAGGGCCGTCACTGAGTGCCGTCAAGACGCTCCAATGCGCGCTCACGCTTCAGACTGCCGGGAGTTGGAAGAGTACGGAGCCGCAGTCTGAGACCAAGCCGATCCGAATGGCGCTCCGCTACGAGGAGGTCGACACGGACGATGGGACGGCACGCTTCGTCGGGTCGTCCGGCCGTACTGATGTCGCGGCGCGCTTCGTGAGGGACGCGCTGACCTTCATTCACTCGGGTACCGACGGCTCCGTCGCGCTCACCACCGTGTCCCGATCCGCCCCAGACGGTAAGTGGCTCGCGGTCCACACCCGCCACGAGTTCAGCGAGACCTCGTCAACGGGTGTCACGCTCGGACCTGCGCAGTACTACGGGACCTGCACGATCGAGCGTTGATGCATCGGGGCTGCGCCCCGAACCCCGGCTCGGCCGCTCGCGGGGCCCGATGCGCGGTTCCGTCGCGGGCGCGGCCGTCGCGCGGTCGACTTGGGTGTGTGCGCTGCCGCGCGACCGTCTCGCGTCAATCCAGCAGATCGAACATCCGTGAGAACTTGATGATGAACGATCGGTCCATGCGCTCGGCGCGCGGAATCAAATCGTAGAGGCCGCGCGTATCGGTGTAGACCACGAACAAGCCGGTGTTGGCCGCCTGAAGCAGCCCGAATCGAAGGTTCATCGACCAGAGATCAGTCTGGTTGTTGTATTGCACGAGGGCCTGGAGGAATGCGCGGGTCGTGAACGAGTACGACACGCTCGTGCGAATAAGATTGACCGTGAACGAGGCCACCGGGAGCGTCACGTCGTTCGCCTGATGCGAGATCTCGGTGTTGAATGTTTCGCCGATTCGCGCCCGGACGCTGGACTGCAAGGTCCGACGAGTGCCGCCAAAGAACCCGCCGAGGAACGTCGTGACGCGGAAGCTGACTGGCGCGCCCTGATTGGTGAAAAACACCAGGTTCGCCTCCTTGTGCCGATAGTCCCCAGGGGGGACGAACACGCGCGGGAAGATCTCGAACGGCGCGCGCACACCCTCCTGCGTCAGGTTCATGCCCGTGTGCATCTCGGCGCCGTTCTTCCACTGCCAGTGCATATCGATGTGGTGGAAGCCGGTCTCCTGCATGCCGTCGAGCCCCCAGTACGCGCGATACAGCGTGTGCGGACGGAGCTCCTGGATCCGCATGAAGTTGGCCGGTCGAAACCGCGTCATCACGAACGCGTCGCCTTTGCGGTACGCGCGCCGATTAATGAACCCGGCTTCCGGATTGAACTGATCGCCGACTTCCTGGTACCCGGCGTTGACATCGACGCGCTGGAGTTGCGTGCGCGACCGGACGTTGAACGCGTCGGTTCGCCCGCCGCAGCTCGCTGCTCGGCACGGCGTCTGTGTCTTCGAGAGGAATCCCGTGACGACGGAATTCTGTCGAATGCCGAGACGGCCATCTATCGAGTACGTTCGGTTGTAGTCCGATGCAGAACTGAACTGGCCCCTGCCTTGACGATTGACGATCAACATACCGAGCGACGATCGATTCGGCAGGTCGCGGCTCAATCGAACGACGCCAAAGTTGTTGCTCGGGACGACACCGCGGTTGATACTCCGAAAGTCCATCTCCTCCGTCTGCATGTTGAGCAGGCCGACGTTGAAGCGGCCCGCTTTTCCGGACACACGGGCACCCGCCACGATCGGAATCCGCTGTCCCGTGGACGAGATGCCGATCCGGCGACTAAAGAAGAGATCCACCTCGCCCGGATTGCCGACCGTGAAGAACCCGGAGTTTTCGAGGAAGAAGGGGCGCTTTTCAGGGAAGAAGAGACTGAAGCGATCCAGGTTGACCTGCTGGTCGTCCACTTCGACCTGGGCGAAGTCGGTGTTGACCGTCCCGTCGAGCGCCAGGCTCGGCGTCAGGTTGTACTTGAGGTCGACACCGACGTTTTGCTGCAGATCCGTCGGTACCCTCCCGTTCAGTGGCTTTTCCCCGCTCGCAATCGCGTTGCCCAGCGCGTACGGCGTCACGCGCAGCGTGCGGAGTATGGGGGCTTGAACCCCCACCATCGATCCCGCGAGCGATACACGATTCAAGTCGTACTGGCGGGGAATCTGCGCCCAGTATGACCGCTCGTTGCGGCGTCGAATGTTGCGTTGGAAGTTCAATCCCCACGTGTGTCCCGAGCCGCCAGGAAAGCGCAGGGTGCGAAACGGAATCGCGAACTCCGCGGTCCAGCCGAGGTCCGTGATTGTCGTCTGGACGCGCCACGCGCCGTCCCAGTTCAAGTTGAAGCCGCCGCCCGACCCGGACATCTGCTGCCCGAATCGCAAGCCTCCACCGCCTTGACCCTCGTTTGTCACTTGACCGTCGTACTCGATGCCGGCTGGATTGGTCCCGAAGATGAAACCGTTCTGCGTGTCGCGATAGGTGTCGAACAGCATCCGGAAGCTGTCGGTCTCGTCCAGGTCCGCGTCGCGGCGCGCGTCCGACACGACGATCGAGCCGGGGTCGTTGTCATAGCAGACGACCCCCACGTACAGCGTTTCTGCGTCGAAGACGACCCGCACCTCGGTACGCTCCGAGGCCGGCTGCCCCTGATCGGGTTGCTCCTGCCAGAAATCCGTGATCGGCACGGCGTTCTGCCAGATCGACTCGCCCAGCACGTCGCCGTCGATGGTCGGCCCCTCGTTGACACGGCTCGCAGACAAGACCGGGCGCGGGCGCAACGCGAAAAGACCGGCGGCCGCCGGCGCCTGTCCCTGCGGCCGTTGCGCCAGAGCGTTTGCGACCAGCAGCGAGGCGATCGCGGTCCCGCACAAGAAGGTTCGTCGTACAGAGGTCACTCGAAGCATCGTGCAGATCGGGATCATATCAGCCGGGCTGGTGGCGGGATAGCGGCTCGAGCGCAGAGCGAATCACCGTCGGGATTGGGACAGGCACGCGTGTGTCCCGATCGACATACACATGCACGAAGCGCCCAATGGCACACGGCTCGTCGTCGCCTGCGCGGAAGAGCGCGATCCGGTAGACCACGCTTGTCGAGCCCAGTCGCTCGATCGCGAGGGCCGCGTCGATCGCATCAGGAAAGGACAACGGCTTCAAGAACTGACATCCCGTTTCGGCGACAATCCCGATCGCGGGGAGCGCACGAATATCGGTGCCCGTCGCGTCGAGGAGAAACCCATTCACCGCCGTATCGAAGAACGAGTAATACGCGACGTTGTTGACGTGACCGTAGTGGTCGTTGTCCATCCACCGGGTCTGAATGGGACGCAGCACGGGGAAGTCCGCTCGGCGCAGAAGGGGGATGGCTGGCATTGCGCAAGGGTACTGCAGGGAGTGGGCAGAGACGAGGCCGCAGACGCTGAGCACCGAACCGGCGCGCCGCTATGTCATCGCGCGCTCCCCGAGCGCACGAACCAGCGATCGAGGACGAGGTGGCGGACGAGCCACGTGGAGGCGAGCAGTGCGGGTGCAAGTCGAGGGGCGAGTCGCGCGGCGGTCGATCGGGTCGCCGACTGTCGGTGGAGCGTTGCGTGCCGCATGCGTGCCGTGAGCCGCCGTTCGTACGGCGACAGTCGATCGCGGGTGAACCTGCCTCCGCGTAGGGTAGCTTCGACGATCGTCTGGGCCGCGAGCAGGCCGGATTCGACGGCGGGCCGAATGCCCTCGCCACTCTCCGGATATGCGAGCCCCGCCGCATCGCCCACCAGCAGCACGCCATCGTCGACCACACGAGGCCGGCGATCCGATCCCAGCCGATAGGCGTGGCCACGCCACGGGCTGCCGCTGCCCAGCCCCACGATTCGCCGGTCGTTCAGGAACTCCGCAAATGCCTCAATGTCGTCAGGAACCGGCGGCGCGAAGGGTGCGCGGCCGTAGCGCCCGAATCCGATGTTCACGAACGCTTGCTTCGGAAAACACCATCCGTAGCCGGTGAGGTCGGGCGTGAAATACAGATCGACCAGTTCCGGGTCGGCACGCGCGCCCCAGCGTAGGCTGGCGCGCGGGACCTCGATCTCCTGCGCCGCGACGACTGGTGGGCGGTCCTCCGCTGGCGCGAGCGCACGAGCCGCCGGACAGAGGTGGTCGCAGGCGCCGACCAACATCGGCGCCTGCAGGCCGCCGTTGACGATCCACGAACCGCTGTGGCGCTCGAGACGATCGACGGCGGTGCTCTGGATCACGCGCGCACCGGAGCGATTGAGCAGGAAGTGATCGAACTCGCACCGGCGGATGCCGTAGCTCACCGGTCGGTCGTACCGGACCACCGCCTCTCGGTTTCGTCCGATCCGTCCAACCCGAAAACCGGTGGTCGGCTGTAGTGTGCGCCCATGCGCGTACTCCGTCACGTCGACATCGAGTGCCGAGAGCACTTGCGGCGTGACCCACCCTGCGCACACCTTGTCTCGTGGGAACCTCGCCCGGTCCACGACCACGACATCGAGGCCAGCGTGGCGCAGACCCCAGGCGCACGAAGAGCCAGCGGGTCCACCGCCAACGACGACGACATCGCAGGTGTCCATGAGGCCTTACCCGCTCACACGCGTCCAGGGGACGGCGTTGCTCGTGCCGCGCGAGATGACGACCTGGAACAACTGCATCCACCCGGTCGTGAACGCGGCCTCGGAGCCGGTGAGATACAGACGCCACGCACGGACGAACGGCTCATCGAACATCGTCCGCACGCGATCCGCGGACTGCTCGAACCGCTCGCGCCAATGCCGCAACGTCAGTGCGTAGTGCAAGCGGAGGTTCTCGACGTCGAGCACGGAGAAGTCCGCGGGCTCGAGGACGTGTTCGCAGAGTTCCCGAAGCGTCGGTGGGTAGCCGCCAGGGAAGATCCGCTTGCGGATCCAGCGGTTCAACGGGGCCGGACGGTTGCGTCCGATGAAGTGGAGGAGACCTCGACCATTCGGCGTCATCACGCGATCCATGACGTGCGCGAGGGCGCCGAGCTGGTTGAGGCCGACGTGCTCGATCATGCCGACCGATACGAAGACGTCGTACGTGCCGGTCACCGTGCGATAGTCGCCATCGAAGAATCGAGCGCGATCGGCCAGCCCTTCGGAGGCCGCGCGCTCGCGGGCCCATGCCAGCTGTGCTGAGGAGAGGTTGAAGGCGTCGACCGTCACGCCGTAGTGCCTGGCCATGTGGAGTGCGAGAGCCCCCCAGCCGCATCCGGCTTCCACGACCCGCTCGCCCGGCTGCAAACGTAGCTTCCGGCACACGAGGTCCATCTTGGCTGCCTGCGCCTCGTCCAGGGTCACATCGCGCCTGGGGAAGTAGGCGCAGGTGTAGACCAGCTCTCGGTCCAGCCACAAGCGGTAGAACTCGTTGCCGAGGTCGTAGTGATGGTGCACGTTCGATCGCGCGAGCTGCAATGTGATCGATTGGCGCCGCGCCGACCACCCGCGTGGCGCTTTGGTGACGCGATACATGGCCTCGAGCAGCGCGCGCAGATCGCCGTCGCCGTCGACGGCGCCGGCCATGTACGTCTCACCGACGTACAGCTGCGGGTCCCACAGCCATGACCACAGCGCGCGTCGGCGCTTGAAGTGCACGGTCGCAAGCGGAGCCGTCTTCGGGCCGCTTGCGACGCCGTCCCACAGCACGAACCGCACCGGTACGCCGTGCACCGACCGTTGAAGCTGCTTCAACGCCCATCGATCGGCGGGGGTCGACCGCAAGGTGACGTCGTGAGCCGTGAACGTGTGGCGTCGAGTGGCATCAAGGCTCATGGCTCGAAACTAACAGCTCACAAGTTCCTAGGCAACGTGTGTGCCACGGCCCAGCCCGGCATTTCCCGGCCGAAGGGCCCGCCAGGTCCGCCGTGGCCGACCCCGTCGCCAGAAATCCGCCGGCCCGCCACAGGGCGTGCGGGGCAGGCCTGGCTGCTGTACGTCCTTGTTGTGACAAACATGGGCTGGGCCGTATAACATCCGCACGGTAGGCGGTCGCGCCAAATTGTCCCGCGGGGGGTTGGAGATGACTCGTGCGGAGGCGGGGCTCCGTGGAGAGGTGGCAATGCTCACACGTCTTTGTCTTGCCGTCGCCTCGTTGGCCGTGATGGCGACGGGTGTGCCTGTCATGGCCCATCACGCGTTCGCCGCGGAGTTCGACGGCACCAAGCCGGTCACGCTCAAGGGCAAGGTCACGCGCATGGACTGGATCAACCCGCATGCGTGGCTGTACCTGGATGTCCGGATGCCGGACGGCAAGGTCGTCAATTGGGGCGTTGAGGGTGGGGCGCCGAACGCGCTCCTCCGGCGCGGGTGGAACAAGAATTCCGTGATGCCTGGCGCGGAGGTCACCGTCGAAGGGTTCCGCGCGAAGGACGGATCGAACCGCGCGAACGGGCGGCAGGTGACGATGGCAGATGGGAAGAAGTTGTTCATCGGTTCGTCGGGCACGGGCGCGCCTCTCGACGGTCGTGATCCCAGCGAACAGAAGAAGTAGAGGCCTGTCATGACAACTCGAACGCGTCTCGCGATCGCGGGTGTAGCGCCGGTCGTCCTCATGGCGTTCGTCACCGTCGCGGGACAGAACCAGCCTCCAGAGGTCAAGGGGAGTGCGCCAGCCGCGGGCTGGGTCCAGCCCCGCACGCCGGACGGTCAGCCCGACATCCAGGGCATGTGGACCAACTACACGAACACGCCGTTCGAGGTGTTCGACCAGAGCGACCGGCCGGATTTCTACGGCGGTGACATCGACGGCCGGGGCGCTGGAACCGGCCCGAATAGCTTCCTCAACGACATGCAGGGGCGAAAGTTCACCAAAGGCCGCGCGCTCGTCGTGGACCCGCCAAGCGGACGAGTGCCGATCATGGAATGGGCCGAGAAGCAGCGCGACTATCGGCTGCTGCACATTCAGGACGACTGGGTGAACTTCACCCCGTGGGAGCGCTGCATCACCCGCGGCGTGCCCGGCGGCATCTTCCCGCCCGGATACGGTGCGGGCTACCAGATCGTGCAGGGTCCCGGATACGTAGCGATCATCTACGAGATGATTCATGAAGCGCGGATGATTCCGGTCGATGGACGTCCGCACCTCCACTCGAACGTCAAACTGTGGAACGGTGACTCGCGCGGGCGCTGGGAGGGCAACACGCTCGTGGTCGACGTGACCAACTACAACGACAAGGGGAACGTTGCGACCAACGTGGCCACCCAGCGCGTGCGGTCCATCCCGCAAAGCGATCAGTTGCACGTGGTCGAGCGGTTCACCCGCGTGGACGAAAAGACGATCAACTACGAGGCCACCATCGAGGATCCGAAGGTCTTCACCGCGCCGTGGAAGGTGGCCATGCCAATGACCCTCGAGCCGGACTACAAGATGTTCGAGTACGCCTGCCACGAGGGAAACCACGCCGTGCCCAACACACTGAGCGCCGGGCGCGCGGCGGACAAGGGCACCCGAGCGAAGACTTCACAGTAGACCAGTCATGCCGCATGTGGTGAAGCACGCCTTCGTATCGATCGCAGCGGCGGGGATGGCGGTGGCGATGGCGAGTTGCCAGTCAGTGCCGCAGCCTGCCGCCTCCCAGGCCGCCGCGGCGGCCGCGACGAACATCCCGCGCCAGCCGGACGGCAAGCCGAACCTGAATGGCATCTGGCAGACCATCGGCTCGGCGCATTGGGACCTCGAGAACCATATCGCGCGTAGCGGTCCGGTGTTGGAGCTCGGCGCGATTGCCGCCGTTCCGGCCGGCATGAGCGTCGTCGAGGGCGACACCATTCCGTATCAGGAGTGGGCGTCCAAGAAGAAGCAGGAAAACTACGACAACTGGCTCACGCTCGATCCCGAGGTGAAGTGCTACCTCCCGGGCATCCCTCGCGCGACTTACATGCCCTTCCCGTTTCAGATTCTCCAGTCCCACAACAGCGACATGGTGATGGCATACGAATACGCGAGCGCGAGCCGCGTCATCAAGATGGGCCCGACCGAGCCGCCACCCGTCGACACGTGGATGGGGCAGTCCACCGGCAAGTGGGAGGGCGACACGCTCGTCGTCGATACCATCGGCTTCAACGATCGCACGTGGTTCGATCGCGCCGGCAACTTCCACAGCGAGGCACTGCACGTCGTCGAGCGCTTCACGCCGAAGACCTCGGACCTGATCGAGTATGAAGCGACGATCGAGGATCCGAAGGTCTTCACCCGTCCGTGGAAGATCCGGGTCCCGCTCTATCGACGCCAGGACAAGAACGCGCAGCTCCTGGAGTTCAAGTGTGTCGAGTTCGTCGAAGAGATGATGTACGGTCATCTGCGGAAGAAGACCGGCAAGGAGAAGCCATTCGCAGCCGCCCGGATGCGCTGGCCCTAGTGGGCGTGCGCCCGTCGCGCGTGGAGTCGCGCACGCGGCGCCGCGAGGGTCGGCTCGGGGGTGTGGGGCGTCGCCAGGGAGGTCACTATGCAACAGGGCCGGCGGGTGGCGGCGACGAGCGCTGCGATTGCGCTAGGCACAGTGGTGAGCGCGGTCCTCACCGCCAGCACGCCCGTGCCTGCACAGCAACAGGAACCACCGAACCCGGTAGCGGCGACCACGGCGAGCGCCGCGCCTCCTGAACAGCCCATCGTCGTCGTCACCGACGGTCAGCGACGGCTGCGCGTCGTTCCGCTCGCGCGCGGGTTGTCGCATCCGTGGGGGATGACGCTGCTGCCAGGTGGTCGCAGCCTGCTGGTGACCGAGCGACCCGGCCGCCTGCGGATCGTGCGCGACGGCGTTCTCGATCCGACGCCGATCGCTGGAGTTCCCGCCGTCAACCCCACCTTCATCGGCGGCTTGAACGACGTCGCCATTCATCCGTCGTTCGCCGAGAACCAGTTCGTCTATCTGACGTACTCGAAAGATGGCCCGCGCGGTGTGACGCTCGCACTCGCGCGAGCCAAGTTCGACGGCAAGGCGCTCACCGACGTGCGCGACATCTTCGTCGCCGAAGCGTGGGAAGTCCCAGGCGCGCAATCGGGGGGAGGCGGGACCTTCGGCGGGCGAATGCTGTTCGGCCCTGACGGCCTGCTCTATGTCACCGTCGGCGATCGGGACGTCAAGGTTCTGACCGATGACCCATCGGTACGGAGTCGGGCGCAGAGTCTTCGCAGCCATACAGGGAAGGTGCTTCGGCTGCGAGACGATGGGAGTGTGCCGCCGGACAATCCGTTCGTTGGGCGTGCCGACGCGCTGCCGGAGATCTTCACGTACGGGCACCGCAACCCGTACGGACTCGCGTTCCACCCGCAGATCGGCGCGCTCTGGGAGTGTGAGTTCGGCCCGATGGGCGGTGACGAGCTGAACGTGCTCGTGGCGGGTCGCAACTACGGCTGGCCGCTGGTCTCGCTTGGCAAGAACTACAGCGGCCTGCCCGTTTCCGAGGATCCGTGGTGGCGGCCCGGGATCGAGATGCCAGCGTATGCCTGGAATCCGTCCGCCAATCCCACGAACATCCTCTTCTATACGGGTTCCTCGTTCGCGGGCTGGCGCAACAGTTTGTTCGTCAGCGGCCTCGGAAGCAAGCAGATCCAGCGGTTGACGCTCAACCGGCAGGGCGCGATCGTGGGCCGACCGGAGGTCTTGCTGGCCCAGCTGGGCCTGCGGTTCCGTGATATCCGTCAGAGCGCCGACGGATCATTGTACGTCCTCACGGAAGGGCGACCGTCGGGCAACGATGACGTGGATGGATCGGTGCTTCGGATCGAACCGGCGCCGGCTGCATCAGAGAAGCCGTGAGAGGTGGTCGGCGCCGGCGGGCGAGAGCCGAGCGCAGAGAGGAAGCTGGGAGCTCGTATGGCGATTGTGGGCGCGCACATGTTGCTGTACACACAGGAGGCGGAAGCGCTTCGCGCCACGCTCCGAGACGTCTTTCAGCTGCCGTACGTGGATGCGGGCGACGGCTGGTTGATCTTTGCGCTACCGCCGTCTGAGCTGGGGGTGCACCCGGCCGGGGGGCCGACGTACGATTCTGGCGTTCGGCATCAAGCGTCGTTCATGTGCGACGACATTCACGCCACTGTCGCAGATCTCACAGCCAAGGGCATCAGCTTCGAGGGCGAGCCGCGGGATGAGGGCTACGGCATCACCATCATGATGACGCTGCCCGGAGGAGTTCGGGTCCAGCTCTACCAGCCGCGCCACGCGATGGCGATCACGCCCGCGTCCGTGCGCCGGTGACACGACGCGCCCGGTCACGCCGAGAGCGCACCGTCGAACGCCTGCATCAACTCCGACACGGGTCGTCGAACGATGGTTTCGTTGGTCGCGATGAGAAACGTCGCACCAGCGTTGGCCGCGCCCAACACGACTCCGCGCGATGCGAGCCGCTGGCGAAAGACGGCTGAGTCGACGCCTCGTACCGTCAGCCGCATCAGGTTCGTCCCGCTGGGCTCACGCGCAACCGAGAACTGCGGGTGCTGATTCAGGCGCGAGGAGAGAGCTTCGGACGCGTGAATGGCGCGCCGATACCGCTCCCCAAATCCGTCGACGTAGTGGAGAGCCACGGCGGCCGATGTCCAGGCCTCGCTCAACCCGCCGCCGAACATGCGGCGTGTGTGGTACATCCCGTCGAGCAGGTCGCGCGGTCCGGCGAGGATGGCGCCGAACGACGCGTTCAAGTACTTGTAGAGCGAAACGTATACCGTGTCGAATGGCTTGGCGTACTCGGCGACGGCCGTTCCCGTGTAGTCAGACTCGAGGAAGAGCCGCGCCCCGTCGAGGTGCAACCGCATGCCGGCGCGCCGCGCGAGCGTGATGACCGCCGCCCGCTCGGCCGGGTCGAAGACCTGCCCCCGCATGCGGCGGACGGGGCTCTCGATCGACACGACGCCGATTCGCGTGTCGACGCGTCCCGTCGCATTCAGGTCGATCAGCCGCTGCAGCTCAGCGGAGGTGAATGACGCGCGGCCCTCTGCGAGAGGCATCAGCGTGATGTTGCTCAGCGCCTGCACGCAATCGCCGCTGTCCAGATAGATGTGGCTCTCGGCTTGGACTACTGCGCGCCCGCGTCCGCCCGCCAGCGCCCGGATCGCCAGGTTGTTCGCCAGCGTGCCGGTGGGCATGAAGATGGCGCGCTCCTTCCCCAGGAGTGTCGCCATGCGTGATTCGAGCTCCTCCACCACGCCGCCGAGGATGTAGCTGTCGGACACGATGCCGCGATCGGCCAAGGTCGTGAGGACGTGCGCGTACTGCCGCGGTGTGAGCCCTAATCCGTCGCCCGTCAAACGAACGGTGGTGTCTTTGGCGGGATCGTCCGCAGCGACCTGGGGCGCGCCCATGGCGTGGACCTGCGGGACCGGAATCCATGCTGCCGCCGAGACCGTGCCAAGTGCACTCGCGCCGCCCAGCTTGAACAGACGCCGACGTCCCATGCCTCTCGAGAACGCGCCTTTCACGTGCAAGCGAGCCTCACCTTCGCACGGAGTATAGCAGCCAGCCGGCGCGGGCCACCGCCCTGACGGGCCAGGAGCTTTCACCACTCGAGACCCAGCAGTACGCTGCCCTTGCACTCCGCCGGATGACGGAAGAGTTCAAGCGGGTGTGCTCGACCCGGCGGCAAACGGCGCGGGCACGAGCACCCCCTCGGCGACCAACACAGACAGCGCGCGGAGGAAGTCGGTCACGGGCACCGGCGCGACATGTCGACAGTACGTGTCGAACAGATCCGCGACGGTCCGGCCGTCCTGCGAGGCACGTCCCAGCGCAAGAAGGTCGACGCCGGCGACGTACCGAAGGGGAGTCAGCGGCGTGCGAATCGCCTCTTCCACGATGATCTCGTGGCCGCGAACGACGCTATAGGGGACGAGACGAGCCGCGTGGTTCCATCGCCAGCGCACCTCGTCTGCGGTGCGAAGACGCTCGTGCGCGGCTTTGACGTCGGGTCCGCGGAGCAGGGCGTTGACGTCGGGCACGGCGTTGGCCGTGTCCCGTGCCAACGCTCGTCTGGTCCAGAACGGACTGGGGTGGTACGCGGCCGCTTGCTCCGCAAACTCGAGCGTGCGCGCCCGCTCAGCGGCGTACACCTCATGCTCACGGCGAGTGAAGTGGTCGAACGCGATTCCGGCGCGCGACGAGTCGACGAGCGCCGTGTGCAGCGCGACGGCTCCGAGCCAACCTGAGGCGAGCGCCTTCTTCACGCCGAACGAGGAGAGCGGGTCGATGCAGCAGGCCGCGTCGCCGACGAGCAGGAAGGTCGGTCCTGCCATGATCGTCGCCGTGTACATGGAGGCGTCACAGGCCCACACACGCTCGAGCGTCGCGCCAGTCGTGCTGGCGCCGACGTGCCGCGTCTTGTCCAACTCCTTCGCGTAAGCGCGCGCGATCGGACCTCGCGACGTACGCGTCGTGGCGGCGTCGACCACCACGGCGACCTGCCGCGCCGACGGGCTCGATCCGAGCGACCATCCCCAGCCGTCCTCATAGGTTTCGACCAAGGTCCTGTCGCCATAGTTCTCTGGCCACGCCCCGTCGTGGTGCCAGAGCCCGAGGTATGCCTGCATCCGGTGAGCGGGGTCATAGCGACGCAGCCCTTGGCGGGCGACAACGCCGGTTCGTCCCGAGGCGTCGACCACGAATCGTGCCCGAACGCTCTGGGAGGTGCCGGCAGTCTCGTAATAGACTTGGGCCGGATCGCTCCCCTCACATGAGACCGACCGCACGGTCGCTGGCAGGATCTCGGCGCCGGCTGTTTCGGCTTCTCGGAGCAGCAGCGCGTCGAGCTCTGGTCGGAGGACCTGAAGGCCGTGGCTGGCGCCATCAGCGTCGAAGGTTTCGTCGCGGCCGTCGGCGAGCCCCCACCACACAACATTGCCGCGGTTGGCAGGGAAGCCGTGTCGCTCGATCGCGCTGAGCACGCCGATCGCCTGCATCAGTTTGCGACCGCTCGGAGGAATGGACTCGATCTGACCGCGCGTCGGCGCGCGCGGCCGGTTCAAGACGGCGATTCGGTGGCCCCAGGAGGCCAGGAGCCTGGCGATGGCGCTCCCGGCTGGGCCGCCCCCAATCACGACGACATCGAGGCAAGGCTCCGCGCTCATCAGATGCTTGTCCGAACGGCCTTGGCCGTCCGCCGATGCACTGGCCGCTCGCCGATTGTGCCACCAGTTGGTCGTGTGCTGACGTAAAGGTCTGACCTCTCCACACCGATAGGCCGTGAGAACCGTGCCTACGCGTCTTGTCCTGCTGGCAGCGTTGACCCTGGTGGTTGCAGGCGCTGAACCTCGAACCTCCCCAGCACTCGCGTGGGTGGACTGCGCGCCATGGGACGGGCCCGCGTTCAGCGTCGTCGTCGGACGCCCTGGCGACAAGACGGTCGATCCGGAGCGGCCCTGGCTGAGCATCGCGATTTGGCATCCGGTCGGCTCACGTCATGGCGTGACGTACCGGTTCCCGGACAACGAAGGGAAGACCGGCGCCGTGTCTTTCGAGGGCTCCGCCTTCCCAGGCGCGTCCGGTAACGTGAGCTTTCCGCGCGCAACGCCCGCAGACAAGATTCACGGCAGGTTCGATCTCGTCGCGCCGAACGGTCGCCGTCTCTCCGGCCAGTTTCGGGGCGACTGGCAGTCCCGCCAGATGTTCTGCGGCACGTAACGGTCTACGCCCTCGGCGGCCAACGCCACCGCACGTTGAAGGCGTCCGGCGGCAGCGTGAGCGCCGCGACGACGTCGGCTAGGTCAGCTTCGCCACTGTGGGGACCACCAGGTTCTCGCGGCGGGTGTTTGGGGTTGAGCGCGAATCGGCGAGACGAACAAACAGCGAATGCGCTAGGCTCCCGCCCAGCGTCGGAACACGCAGGCCGTGGAAGACAGGCTTCTTCATCTCGACGTTCTGATCCTCGACTGCCAGGCCACCGCTGCCGCCCCTCGCGGTCATCTGCTCGAGGTCGGATGGACGCGCCTGACGTCGATGGCGGTCGCGCGCGCGCAGACCTGTCTCGTGGCGCTTCCTGAGGGCGCGCGGATCCCACCGGCGGTCGCTCGAATCACCGGGATCTCCGACGCGATGGTGCGCACCGGGCAGGACAGACTCACCGTGTGGGCACACGTCGCTCGCGAAACCGCCCGTCTGCCGCGGCCGGCGCCGACGGTCATCCATTTCGCGCGCTTCGAACGGCCCTTCCTGACTTCGCTGGCCCCCGTGGCCGACTCGCCTCTGCTCGACGTGATCTGCACGCATGAAGTCGCACGCAGACTCTTACCCGATCTGCCCCGCCGGTCGCTGCGCGCGTTGGCCGGCTACTTCGGACAAGCCGTCGGGCCGCTGCGTCGCAGCGCGGACCACGTCGAAGCGACCGCCTACGTGTGGCGTGCCCTGGTGGCGCTCCTGGAGTCGCACGGCGTCACGACGTGGAACGCCCTCCGCGCCTGGTTCGCTGCCCCGACCGATCGCCCATCGCATCGCTCGAGGCGGGTGTGGCCGATCGCGCGTGAGCTGCGGCTCGACCTGCCTGACGCTCCCGGAGTCTACCGCCTGCTGCGCCGCAGCGGCGATGTGCTCTACATCGGCAAAGCCGTGTCGCTTCGGCGGCGTGTCAACAGCTACTTCCGTCACCAGACCGGCGTGTCCGAGCGGATGCTCGAGATGCTGACCCATGCCCGCGACGTCTCGTTCCAGCTCGTGTCGACGGCGCTGGAGGCCGCCCTGCTCGAGCCCGACGAGATCAAGCGCCACCGCCCTCCGTACAACATCGCGCTCACCGAAGACGATCGGATGCTGTGGTTCGCTTCGGCCGATTTCGCGCAGCGAGCCACATGCCCTTCAGACGCCCGTCGGGTGGGCCCGATCGCATCTCCGGACACCATCGATCGTTTCGCGGCCCTCGCGCACGATCGTGCCGATGTCCTGTCGCAAGGCCGTTGGGGTCCTGACGCCGCCACGTTCGAGGCCGGACTGACCCGACTGCGCGACGCGCATCGCGAGTTGAAGCGCATGGATTGCGCGCCGCGCGCGCGGCTGTTGCGCCTCGGCGTCGGGTTGTGGCGTGAAGGCCGGCGTGATCATGACCTGGATCACGACGATGCGGAGCGCGAGAGCCGAGAGCTGCCCTGGACCCCGGAACTCGTCGAACGCGCGCTCGAGTGGATCGCCGTGCGCGCGATCCTCGCACGACGCCGTGCGCGCTGGCTCACGCGTCTCATGGACGCCGCGATCGTGTGGCGCGAGCCTGGTAGCGACCGGACGCGCCTGTTGATGCTGGAGCGAGGCGACGTGGTGTCGTGCACCGACACATCGCCGGACCGAGGCGTGCCACTGGCCCCCGGCCGCGAACGGCCCGAGGCGGAGCAGCGCGCGGCGCTGACGCTGGCACGCTACGACCGCCTGCGCGTGGTGACCACGGAGCTGAAGCGGGTGATAGCCGCCGGCGGGTTCGTGGCAGTCCACCAGCGCACGAGGCCGGCTCTCACCGGCGCGCGGCTAGATGCCGCGCTGTCCAAGGTGTGACGCGCGCGGCGTTCGCGTCGCGTTCGCCGGGTTCCCGTATACACGGGGGATTCGCGATCGATTCCAGGCCGTCTTCGCCCAGGCGGTCCGCGGCGCGTGACGACGTCCGGTCTGGCGCGCGACGAGTGCATCCGCGCCACGCCCGACGATGCGTTGTCCAGCTCCGCTGCGTCGGCGACGTCCGCGCGTCACTGACCGCCGAAGCGCCGCGGTTGATGGCGGGACATCGGAACGTCACGCCCGCGGAATCTGTTATTCCAGTGCCGCGCCACGGCCATGAACTCGAGCAGGAATCGCGCGACGCCGACGTGGACCTGCATTCCCGCGATCCGCCTTAACGCTTGACAGACTCGCCGCGTGGTTCGCCGATGCGATGCCGCCCGAGAAACACACGGATGGCTTTATAGGCTCGCTCCATCTCGTGAGTCTTAAACCCGCCGTGGCCGCCGCCCTCGACCGTGATCAGCTCGTTCGGCACGCCGGCTCCATCCAGAGCTTTGTGCAGCCGCGTGGCCTGGTCGTAAGGCACCACCGGATCGGCGCTGCCGTGAATGGTCAAGACCGGTGGGAGCCCACGCCGCACGTACGTTGTTGGGGAGACTCGTTTCGCCGTGGTCGCGCGGTCCGGAGCGCTACCGAGCCAGGCCTCGGTGAAATTTCCGGATGATCCGGGCTTGCGCTTCATCAAATCCTCCACGTCGGTGATGCCATACCAATTGATGACGCCGGCAACCGTCAACTCGCGGGTCGAGAGCTCGCCGGTCGTCCAGGTGCGGCGTCGATCACCGGGACACTGGCGATCGAGTCCGGCCGATTCGGGTAGGAACCCGGTTGTGAGCGCGAGATGGCCGCCCGCCGAGTTGCCGGTGACCACAATGTTGTCAACGTCGAAGTTGTACTGCTTCGCGTTCTGATTCACCCATCGCAACGCACATCGGCAATCCTCGACGGCAGCCGGTGCGTGGGCAACATCTGCCATGCGGTACTCAACGTTCACGACCGCCCAACCCATCTCGAGGTACGGCAGGAACGCAAACAACGAGCTGTCCTTCGAGCCATTGGTCCAGCCACCGCCGTGGAAGTAGACGAGCGTGGGCGTCGCGCTGGCAGCGGTCGGCCGATACACGTCGAGCTTGAGGTCCCAGCCAGCCGCGCGCAGATAGGTGACGTTCGGCGTGAGGCTGTAGCTGTCCGCTACGTGGATGAACTTGGTTGGTGCGTCGACGGTCTGCGCGACCGCAAGGCCGACACGTGCGATGCACGAGAGGATGATGCTGATCGCGACCATGGCAAAGCGTGTCATCGAGGTTTCTCCCTGTGTGTTTGGCAGCGTGTTCGAAGTCGACGAGTCTGGTCGGTGTTGGACAGGCCACTCGTACTCGTCGCAGGAGCTCCTAGCGGCTGACGTCAGGTCAGCCACGGGCGATTGTGGACTACGGCCGAGTCGAAGGGGCGGGTTCATACAAGGTGTGTCGCAGTTCTCCCGTCAGGTAGTCGATTTCGTCGCCTGACCGGTTCAAGAGCGTGAGCGCTCGACGCACCATCTCGACGCCGCCCTCGAATTCAGGCTGAACGACGGCGTCGACGCGCAACGTTCGGAGGTCAGCGATGTGCTTCGCGGCGACGGCACGCGCGACGACGAAGACTCGAGGACTGATCTGCCTGGCCCGCTCAATCCCCAGGCTGATCGATTTCCAGTCGGGCACCGCCAACACGAGCATGCGGGCGTGAACGATCCCAGCCGCCCGCAAGATGTCCTCGTGGCCAACATCGCCCCACAGGGCGGGCACGCCCTCATCGATGGCACGGGTCACCGTCTCGTGGTGCAGGTCGATGACGGCAAACGGGACTCCCGCACGCTGGAGCGCGTCGACCACCGCGTGCCCCGTTCGCCCGAAGCCCGCCACCACGACATGATCCTCCAAGACCGGCAGAGGCGGCTCGCCCAGTGGTCTGGGAGACGCACGTCGGCGTCGCCGCACCCAGGCGCGCGCCACCGGTAGGAGCCCTGGAAACACCACCGGCGAGAGGGCCATGGATAGTACCGTGCACGTCAAGGCCAGATTGTAGGTGTCGTCGCCGATGAACTGGCCGGCGCGCCCGGCGCGTGCCAACACGAAGCTGAACTCGCCGATCTGCGACAGTCCGAGACCCACGATCCAGTGTGCCAGGTTGCCGTAGCCGAACACGCGCGCGAGCAGCCCACAGATCAGGGCCTTGCCCGTCACGATCGCCACGACGAGGACCACGACCTCCCGGGCGTGGGTCAAGGCGTAGGCGGGATCGAACAGCATGCCCACCGTCACGAAGAACAAGAGGCCGAAGACGTCCCGCAGCGGGCCGATGTCGGCCAGAGCCTGGTGGCTGAGCTCCGACTCGCTGAGGACCATGCCCGCCACGAACGCGCCGATCGCGAACGACAGCCCGAGCTGATACGCCACGGATCCGATGCCGACGCCGGCCGCGACCACCGCGATCAGGAACAGCTCGCGGGACTCCAATCGTCCGACACGACGCAGCAGGGACGGCAGGACTCGCGTTCCGACGAACACCATCCCGAGGAGAAACAGCGCTGCCACCCCAGCCGCCCCGGCCACGCCCGCCCACACTTCGCCGCCGCGTCCGAGCTGCGGCAGGACGATCAGCATCGGCACAACCGCAAGGTCCTGGACGACGAGGAGGCCGACCATCACCCGGCTCGCCAGCGTTGTGGTCGTCCCCGTCGTCGCCAGGACCTTCAGCACGACCATCGTGCTCGACAGTGCCACCATCGCACCGAACCACGCCGCATCGCTCCTGGGCATTCCCGTGATGGCCATCGCGACGCCGGCGCCGAAGAGGGCCGTCAGGACGATCTGGATGGGGCCGCCGATCAGCGCGATCCGACGGACCGGCCGAAGGTCGCGGAGGGAAACCTCGAGCCCAAGTGCGAACAGAAGCAGCGCCACGCCGACTTCGGCGAGGAACTCGATGTCCTCGAAGTGTATGACGGTCGGCCCCGCTGTGTGCGGGCCGACCGCGATGCCAGCGGCGACGTAGCCGACTAGGAGCGGAAGGCGAAGCGCGCGGGCCCCGAGCGCCCCGACGAACCCCGCGACGACGATGAGTACGAAATCGTCAGCGATCCCCATGATTCGCAGCCTACTGGGCACCGCCGGCAGGCGACCGTCGGTCTGCAGGGCGGTCACCCCGTCGCCCAGCTGCGCGTCGATCCATCCGGAGGCGCTGTCTCTTCGCGCGTTCTGTAGCGGAAGTCGCTGATGGGACTTCCGTGGGTCCTCTGTCCGCGTCCCCGTAGACGTGGACCTTCTCGCGAAGGATTGTCACCCGCTCTGGCCTCCAACGAGGTGCGTCCGCACCAGCGCCAACCATCAGGGGGTTCAACATGAGCGTGCGTCGATCGTCAACCTGGATTCGCAGCGTCCTCTTCTCCGTTGCCGTCGTCGCGGTCCTCGCGCCACTGGCTGCCGGCCAGCGATTGTTGTTGCCCCGACCGTTTCCGGTCGCCGAGTTGTTCCTCGAGCTCAACAACACTGACGGCGACCTCGGGATGCATTCCAACCTGGATGGCGGCGGTTGGACGCAACTCGAAGTGGAGGGACCAAGTGGCCGTCCACTCCTGGGGATTGTCACCACTGGTCCCCTCCGGCGGCAAGCGCTGACGCAGCTTTCGTTCGAGAGTACGGAGCCGCCCTTCGACGAGCTCGACCCGGACGTGTTCTTTCGTCGCTTCCCAGAGGGCACCCATGAGATTTCGGCTCGAGCGCAGGACCAAGAGTACGAGAGCCGAGTCTACCTCTCGCATGTCCTTGCGGCACCCGCCGAGGCCACTGTGCCAGGTCAGCCTGCCGCAGAGAGTTGCACGTCGGAACCCTTGCCGGAGGTGTCCGGTCCGGTCCTCATCGACTGGCAACCGGTGACGGCCTCGCATCCGGAGCTGGGACGACCCGGGCAGGTCACGATCTCACGCTATCAGCTCTTCGTCCAGCAGGATGACACGAAGCTGAGCCTTGACCTTCGACCGGACGTGACGGAGTTCGAGATCCCGGCGAGCCTTACTGTGGCAGGCGGCGTGTTCAAGTTCGAGATCATCGCGCGAACGACAACCGGGAACAACACGGCGATCGAAAGCTGTTTTCGCGTGCCGAAACGCTGAGGCACGCGCCTCGCGCGCGCGCGGATGACCAACCCTCGGCACCATCTCGGCGAGTTGCGAAGCGATACCCGGGGTGGACCGAGGCGCACCCGCCGATGCCCTTACTCCAACGGCTGGATCCGGACGAACATCTGCGTCAGGAAGTCCGGATACCAAATCGTCGGCGGCGTCGTCGAGTTGTCGATCCACTGGAAGCGATTGAGCGCGATCGGCTCGTCGTTTTCGTAGCAACACGTAGGCGTTGCCAGATAGGCGACCAGATCGGAGAGACCTGCCTCGCTGAGCGTGTGGCGGAACGCGGGCATCCTCGGGCCGCCGTTCTTGATCCTGGCGGTGACAGCGTCTTGGGTCTTCATGCGCGAGACCACACTCCCGAGCGCAGGTCCGACCAAACCGCTCTTGTCGCCTTTGCGACCGCCCTGGTTGTGGCACATCCAGCACTTGTAGAAATAGATCGTTTCACCCCGAGCCGCGCCGCTCGACGCAACCTCGTTGTTGGTGAGGACCTCGTACGTACGTTGATACCGGTCGACGAGCGCAGTCTCTGAGGGACTGCGTGGCGTCTGCTGTGACGCGAGCGAGACGACGAAGAGGTCGCACATCAAGACGGCGATGAGGATCGGCTGAGACGTTCGAGGTCGTGTCATCTCCTTCTCCTCCGATGCGGTGGCGTGGGCCCGTGCCGCGGCCGTTGCGGGGCGAAGCCAGGGGGCCGAAAGATCGGGTTGAACTCGTGCCCGGCACCCTCAAGGCACGCCAGGCGCGACCCCGCGTGCGAGCCCCATCGCCCATATCGCGTTTTCAGACGGCGGGTCCACGGGCGCCAGTGGTGGCCTGCCACAGCGTGAGCGCGGCGCGCGCCTTCCAGATCGACTCGAGTACGGCTGACACGTGCTGATCGTCGGAGAACGGACTGAGGATGTACGACTTCAGCGCCACGATCGGCTCACCGTACGTCGTCTTGCGATAGCAATCCGTCATCGAGATGACGACACCCTGCCCCTGGAGCGCGTCGGCTTGAACCAGCTCGAAAATCCGACGGTTGTACTCGTTGTGCGCCAGCAGTTGTGCGCGACAAGCCGGATCGGTCCGCTCCTGCTCGGGCACGCTGAACGTATCCACGCCGTCCGGATACACGCGGAACAACGTCACCGGTCCGAAGTTCTCGCTGTTGAGAACGGTCGTGGACGCGTGCCCGTCCAACTGCTCACGCAGTTCCTCCGCCATCGAAACGACGTGACCGAGCAGCGCTTGGAGCCCCTGCCGGCCAAAGAGCCGGAGGTTGGCCAGTGCGGCCAGTGGGCCTGTCCCAGCGCGCGTGGTCTCGAGCGTGAATCGACCCGGATGGCGCGTGCCGGACTGGAAGATGTACGGCGTGTCTTCGGACCGGTGCGCCAGACGCTCGAGATCGCGGCCGTCCTTCACCAACACCGCGCTCGAGACGTACGGGGCGAAGCCCGTCTTGTGGAAGTCGACCCCGACCGAATCGGCGAGGCGCAGGTGTCGAATGCGTCGCGCGGTGCCCGCGAGCGCGCGCACGGTCCGATGGCGAAAGCCGAGCGGATTGCGATCCGGATCGTAATCATTGAAGACACTCCACGCCCAGCCGATCACGGCGTCCGCGTGGATATGGGGGGTGTAATCGAGGCGATGCTCGCGAACAACGGCGTCACGGACTTTCACCATGCCTGCGAGATCGTCGAGGCCGAAGGCATCGGTCGTGCCCATGGTAGCCATGATGCACGCCACGCGTTGACCCGAGACAACGATGCGCTTGAGCGTCTGTTCGAACGCATCGAGACGGATCTGATTGTCCTCCGTCGTCGGCACGCGCACGAGCTGCTCTTCGCCGAGCCCGAGCCAATTCACGATCATCAAACAGGCATAGTGGGCCTGATCCGAGCAGATGACGACGGCTGGCTCGCGGAGGCCCTGGCGCCGGGCGTCGGGCAGCGCTTTGTCCAGACCAATCTTGGCGCCGTACAACATGGTTCCCGTGCCGCCGAACGTGAACACTCCGTCCGACGTCGCCGGGTCGTAGCCGATGAGCGATCCGGTCATGGCGATGGCTTCGACTTCCGCCAGCGCGATTTGCTGCGACGTCTCTTCGCTCACCAGATTCGGGTTGTAGATCGATGGGAGGAGCCCGCCGATGATGCTGGGAATTGTCGGAGACGGGACGACGTTGATCTGTGCGCGGGGATGACCCCAGATGAACATCCCCGAGAAGTGCCTCACCAGATCCGCAGTGACCGCCTCGAGTGAGCTGGGCGCGTCCGCGACCTGTTGCTGACGTGCGGCGTCGTAGTCCAGGGTGACGGGCACGCCCAACATCGGTGCCACCGACTTCAGCGCGTCAAGCTGGTCGAGGGCTCGGAGAAACGAGAACACGAAGTACGCGTCGTGCATCCGGTCGGAAACGGGCGCCGGAAACGCGGTCCGCAGTTGGGCGACGAGATCCTTGTAGGGCTGCGTCATGTCCCGGTCAGTGTAGCGCTCCCGAGTCACCTCGTCCCCGGATCTCGGTGCGCACGACGCACAACGCGCTGTCGACCCCTGTGAGTTGGCACAAAAGGGCCTCGTCCATCGGCTAGGCTGGAGCCCGTTCCGCCCTCTTTCGCCGCGAGGGTTGCCCGAGTACAGTTTGCCTTTGAATGACAACGCTCGACATATCGGTGGTGGCCGTGTATCTCCTCGCGGTCCTCGCGGTCAACCGCCGGTGGGCCGACAGCGTCGACGCCTCTGCCTGGCTCACGTCGAGGAACTCCATTGGCACTGGTTTTCTTGTCTTCACCGTGGTGTCGACCAACGTGGGCGCCGGCACCATCATCGGCACCGCGGGCGCCACGGCGCACCTAGGCATCGGGCTCGGCGTGACCTACGGCGTGGGCGTCATGATCGGGTTCTGGATCATGGCCGTCATGACCCGGCGGATTCGCGCGATCGCGCCGAGCCACGAGCGGTCTTCCTTCTCTGAGTTCTTCCGTCGACGCTACTCGCCGGCTGTGGGCGTGGCGGTGGGCCTCGCCATTGCGTTCCTCTACTTCTTCTACCTCGCGGCCCAGTTTCGGGCGCTCAGCGGCATCCTCGAAGTGTGGGGCGGATGGGACACGCGCATCGCCGGAGTCGCCGCGGCGTTCCTCGTCATCTGGATGACGGCCGGCGCCGGCATCCGCAGCGACATGTACACCGATGCGTTGCACTTCTGGGCGATGGTCGTGACGATGGTGGCGATCGTGGTGATCGAGCTCGCGCGACAGGGCGGCGCGAACGGCGTCGTCGCAGCGCTCATCGCTCAACAGCGATGGGAACCGCTCGCGAATCCGTACACGTTCGCGGGGCCGACGTTTGTGTGGCTCGGCATCGGCACCGGCGCGCTCCTCGGACTACCGGCCATGGAGAACTGGCAGCGGATCGACGCCGCGATCGACACGCGGGGTGCACGGCGAGCCTTTCTGTGGGCCGGACTCCTCAACGCACTCTTCTTTGCGGCCGCCGTGACGCTCGGCCTCGTCGCCGCGGCGGCGCTGCCGGCAGACACCCCGTCGAATCACGTCCTGTTCAAGCTCATCCAGTATTCGTTGCCGCCCGGGCTGGTCGGTTTGGCAGTGGTGGGGCTCTTCGCGGCGCTGATGTCGACCGCCAACACGATGCTCATGGTCGCGGTGGCCGTGTTGCTGTCAGACATCCTGTACGGGGATAGAGACGCGCTCCCGGAGGTGCCGAACCTGCTGCGCACGACGCGTCGACTGACGTGGGCCGTGGGACTCACGGGGTTGGCCATTGCGTTTTTACAGCCGCAGATCGTCAGCCTGATTCAGACGGCCCTCTGGGGATCCGGCATCTTGCTTCCGGCGATCGTCGGAGGCCTGTTCTGGTCGCGCGCGAACGCCGCGGCGGCCCTCGGGAGCATCGTCGTCGGATTTCCGCTGAACTTCGGCCTGTCGTTCGTGCCCGGTCTGCAGGATACCGCATGGATTCCGGCGCTCGGCGCCGCCACCGCCGTGTTCGTGGGGTTGTCGCTCGTCCGGCGGGGCCAAACACTCGGCGAGCTCCCGGACGGCGACAGCCGCGCGGATGTCACCATCTCCGCTGTGCGGGTCAACGCCGTGGACGCTGTTGTTTCAGACAAATCACCCTGAATCCGGTCGAATTATTGCCGTTCCGGTTCCTGCCCCTGGTGTAGGATCCCACCCAATTCCCATGCAGTCCCGGGGAAGGCCGCTGGTCGGCCAAGCGTCCAGAGAGGGCTACGATCTATGGTCAGACGTCTCGGAGTTGTTTCGCTGGTCGTCGGCGTCATCCTCGCCGGAGCGGGCCATGCGGCCGCGGCCACCGCGGGTCAGACCGCAGCGCCCGGATCCAAGGCGCAGACGTCCCCGGCCCCACCCACCAGGGCCGTCCTCGACAAATACTGTGTCACCTGCCACAGCGAGCGGCTGAAGACCGGTGGATTGACCCTGCAGAAGGTCAATGTGGACGACATCCCGGTCGGAGCGGAGCTCTGGGAGAGGGTCGTGCGGAAATTGCGCACCGGATCGATGCCGCCAGCAGGCGCGCCTCGGCCGGATGCCGCCACTCTGGGGGCCATTGCCACGTGGCTCGAGGACGAAATCGATCGCGACGCGATCGCGCGACCTCGGCCGGGCCGCACGGAAGCGCTGCATCGCTTGAACCGATCCGAGTACCAGAACGCGGTCCGCGACGTGCTCGCGCTCGACGTGGACGCCGCGGCGCTCGTCCCGGCGGACGATCAGAGCTACGGCTTCGACAACATCGCCGGCGTGCTCAAGATGTCGCCGACGCTGCTCGAGCGGTACATGGAGGCTTCCAGGACGATCAGCCGCCTCGCCGTGGGCGCCGCCGTGCCACCCACCGCGGAGACATTCCGCGTCAAGTCGGATCTCTCGCAATATGAACACCTGGCCGACCTGCCGTTCGGAACCCGCGGCGGGATGGCGTTCGAGTATCACTTCCCAAGGGACGGCGAGTACTCGTTCAAGGTGGACATGCTCGATCTGTTTTCTGGCGCTCAGTTGAAGGAGCCGCATCAGCTCGAGATCGCGATCGACGGTCAGCGTGTCCACGTGTTCCGGCTCGTGCCGAAGGACTCGAAAGAGGAGGCGGCGTATTCCACCACGGCATCGCTCGAGACACGGGCGAGCGTGAAGGCCGGTCCTCACCACGTCACGGCCACCTTCATCAAGAAGACCAACGCGCTGGCTGAGTCCACGCGCGAGCCGTTCGCGCGGCCGCACGGTGAAGGGGACTTCTTGCTGTACCAGCCGCACATCGGCACGGTGACGGTCGCGGGTCCGTTCAGCGCGAGCGCTGTCGGCGACACGCCCAGCCGGCGCCGCATCTTCACATGCCGACCCACGTCGGTAGCCGATGAAGACGTGTGCGCCCGGAAGATCATCTCGACGCTGGCGCGCCGGGCCTATCGGCGTCCGGTCGCCGATGCGGACGTGCAGCCGCTCCTCACGTTCTATCGAGAGGCGAAAACCGGCCGAGGATTCGATGGCGGCATCGAGCGGGCGATCCAAGCGCTGCTCGTGAGCCCGTCGTTCCTTTATCGCGTCGAGCGTGAGAGTGCGAGCGCATCATCCTCCGGTGTGTATCGCGTGTCGACCATCGAGCTGGCGTCGCGGCTGTCGTTCTTCCTCTGGAGCAGTATTCCGGATGACGAGCTGCTGACGGTGGCGACCCAGGGACGTCTTTCGGATCCCACGGTGCTGGCTGCGCAGGTTCGGCGGATGCTCAAGGATCCGAAGTCCGCGGCGCTTGCGTCGAACTTCGCGGCGCAGTGGCTCCGGCTCCGAAACCTCGAGGGCGCCACCCCGGACGATGTGATCTTCCCGAACTTCACGGACAACCTCCGCACGGAGTTCGTCAAGGAAACCGAGCTCTTCTTCCAAAGCATCGTCCAAGAGGATCGCGGCGTCGTCGAGCTGTTGACGGCGGACTACACGTTCCTCACCGAGCGGCTCGCCAAGTTCTACGACGTCCCCCACGTCTACGGCAGCGGGTTCCGGCGCGTGAGGCTGACCGACGAACGGCGTCGCGGACTGCTGGGACAGGGGAGCATCCTCACGGTGACGTCGTATGGCGACCGCACCTCGCCGGTGGGACGTGGCAAATGGGTTCTCGAGAACGTGCTCGGAACGCCGCCGCCACCGCCGCCGCCAAACGTGCCCGCGCTGCAGGAGAACGGGACCAACGGCAAGCTGCTGTCCATGCGCGAGCGGATGAGCGCGCACCGTGCGAACCCGGTGTGCGCGAGCTGCCACTCGCGGATGGATCCGCTCGGGTTCGCCTTGGAGAACTTCGACGCGACCGGCCGTTGGCGCCTACGAGGCGATGACGGGCGGACGGTGGACGCGTCGGGGGCGATGCCCGACGGCACGAAGTTCGACGGGCCGGTTGAGCTGCGGGCGCAGCTGGTCAAGAACGCGGAGCAGTTCGTGACCGTCGTCGCCGAGAAGTTGTTGACTTATGGACTTGGGCGAGGGGTCGAGTACTACGACGCGTCGTCGGTCCGGCGCGTCGTGCGGGGTGCGGCGCAGAGCAAGTACCGATTCTCGGACGTCATCATTGGGCTCGTGACGAGCACACCATTTCAGATGCGCGCGGTCCCCGAGGCGAAGGTCCAGGCAATCGCGAATTGAAGAGTGATGATCGAAGATTGAAGATTGGGAAACGGACGAGGAGCCAAGCATGTTTGTGACCAAGATGGCGTTGCCGCGGCGGACGTTCCTGCGTGGGATGGGTGTGAGCCTTGCGCTGCCGTTCCTGGACGCGATGGTGCCGGCGTTGGTTCCCGTCGCGAAGGCGGCCGAGATCCCGCGCCGGCTCGGGTTCGTGTACATCCCCAACGGCGCTGCGATGCCCTTCTGGCAGCCGAATGGCGAAGGTGTCCTGACCGAGCTCTCGCCCACGCTCAAGGTGCTCGAACCGTTCCGCGACCAGGTGATCGTCCCGATCGGTCTCAGCCAGAAGCAGGCGGAGTCGTTCGGCGACGGCAATGGCGAGCACTCGCGCGCGGGTACCGTCTGGTTGAGCGGCGTGCACCCGAAGCACACCGAAGGCGCCGACGTCCGCAACGGCCCGACTGCCGATCAAATCGCCGCCATGGAGCTCGGAAAGAACACTGCGCTCCGCTCGCTCGAGTTGGCGATGGAGCAGACGTACCTCATCGGCAACTGCGACAACGGCTACAGCTGCGTCTACACGAACAGCATCTCCTGGCGGACCGCGACCGATCCGAATCCGATGGAGACCAATCCGAGGATCGTGTTCCAGCGTTTGTTCGGAGATGGCGGATCGGCAGCGGATCGGTTGGCGCAGGCACGCCACGACCGCAGCATTCTGGATTGGGTGACCGCGGACCTCGCGAAGCTGCAGACCAGTCTGGGCGCCGCCGATCGCCACATCCTCGGCGACTATGTCGACTCGGTCCGTGAGCTCGAGCGCCGCATTCAGGTCGCCGAGCGGCAGGCGGGCGAGTCACCCCTCACCTTGCCGGACCGACCGGTGGGTGCGCCGGAGTCGTACGACGAGCACGCCAAGCTGATGTTCGATCTCACGGCGCTCGCCTTCCAGGCGGATATCACACGCGTGTTCGTGTTCACGCTCGGAAAGGAACAGACCAATCGAGCGTACCCAGAGCTCGGTGTGGTCGGCGCGCATCACGCGATCTCCCACCATCAGAAGGATCCGGTGAAGCTGGAGCAGGCGGCGAAGATCAACACGTACCACTTGTCGCTCACCGCGCACTTCCTCGACAAGCTGAAGTCCACGAAGGAAGGCGACGGCACGATGCTCGACAACACGTTGGTGCTCCACGGCGGCGGCATCAGCGACGCGGATCAGCACTCGCACATCGACTTGCCGCTGGTCCTGGTTGGCGGAGCAGGCGGGCTGAAGGGCGGGCGTATCCTTCGCCATTCAGTGGACACGCCGATGAACAACCTGCTGCTGTCCATGCTCGATCGCGTCGGCGTGCCAGCCGAGAGGTTCGGCGACGCGACCGGCCGGCTGCAGCTGGCGCCACTGTCAGGGGTGTAGCATGAAATCCACCACGGGCGTGTGGCTGTTGACCGGTTTGCTCGGTGCGGCCCCCGCTGTGTACGCGGCCGGGGATCCCGCCGTGCTCGACGCCGTCAGGCGCGGCGACGTGACGGCGATGCGCGCGTTGCTGAAGTCTCGCGCGGACGTCAACGCGCCGTCTCCGGATGGGACGACGGCGCTGCACTGGGCTGCGAGCCGGAATGACGTCGAAGCGGTGAATCTCCTGATTCGCGCCGGCGCTGACGTCAAGAAGGCCAACCGGTATGGCGTCACCCCGCTCCTGCTCGCGTGTGAAACCGGCGGACCGGAAACCGTTCAGGCCCTGCTCAAGGCGGGCGCGAGCGCGAACGAGAGCCTGCCCGAGGGAGAAACCGCGCTCATGGTTGCGGCGCGCAGCGACAAGCCCGAGGTGCTCAAGCTGCTCGTCGCGTCCGGTGCCACGGTGGATGCGCGCGAGAAGTGGCGCGGACAGACGGCGATGATGTGGGCCGCCGCCGAGGGGCATGCCGGCGTGATCAAGACCCTGGTCGAGCTCGGTGCGGACGTCAAGGCGAGAACGGACGGCGGATTCACGCCGTTCCTCTTTGCGGCGAGGGCTGGAAGGATCGAGGCCGTGAAGGCGCTGCTCGCTGCCGGCGCGGACATCAACGACGCGATCCAGCCGAAGGGCTCTCCGACGCCGACGCTGATGAGCGGTGTCACCGTCGGTGGAGCCACGGCTCTTCGTCCGTCTGGAAACGGCGCTGGCACGAGCGCGCTCATCCTCGCGCTGATGAACAAGCGGTGGGATCTGGCCGTGACGCTCGTCGAGAGTGGCGCGGATCCCAACGACGCACGCGTCGGCTGGGCGCCGCTTCACGAACTCGCGTACATCCGGAGGCCGAACCTCGGGAAGGGGCTGCCCTCCGCCGAGGAGCGCGAGTACCGCGACACCCTGGAGGTCGCCAAGGCGCTCATCGATCGCGGCGCACACGTCAATGCCCGTCAGGCCATCGAGCGTCGCGACGGAGCGCGCAATGACCTGAATCGCGTCGGCGCCACGCCGCTGCTGCTGGCCGCCAAGCACGCGGACGTGCCGTTCATGAAGTTTCTCGCGTCGCATGGCGCTGACCCGAAGATCGCAACGGGCGACGACACGTCGTTGCTCATGGCCGCGTCCGGCGTGGGCGTCTTCAACGTTGGCGAGAGCGCTGGCACGAACGAGGAGGCGTTCGAGGCGACGAAGCTTGCGTGGGAGCTCGGCAGCACCGACGTGAACGCGGCGGACGCCACTGGCTGGACCGCCCTCCACGGCGCCACGAAGCGCGGATCCAGGGACATCACGCGCTTTCTGATCGAGCAAGGGTACAGCGCCTTCGACTCGAAGACGAAGGAAGGCTGGACCGCACTGCGCATCGCGGACGGCGTGTTCGTCGGCGCGACGGTGAAGCGCTCCGACGAGACCGCCGAACTCATCCGAGAGATGATGCGAGCGCGCGGGCTGACGCCACCCGAGAAGGTGGTCAACGACGTCGCGGATCGACAGCCGGCGAAGTAATCGCCACGACGACACGCCGCGAAAGGGCGCGCCCGCCGGAAGGGTCGTCGATGTCACGTCCTAGCAGGCGGTGCTCCACTGGGCGCAGTCCTTCGGCTCTGTGCCCTTGATCTCCACGAAGATCGACCGTGACGGCTTGGCCGTCGCGGCTTCAACCTCGGCATGCGGACCCAAGCCCGCCTTAGTGAACGAGAGGCCACCACGGTTCGCGGGCGTTAATCGCTGGGTGGCCCCCGTCCCCGTCGAGCTGACGATCTTCTGGAGATCGGGTCCAAGCACCTCGATCGTGCCGGGCTCCACCTGGAACGTCAGGATGTCGCGCAGGTGCTTGTGGACGAACGGCGTCTTCGGACGTCCGATCTGCTCCCAGACGATAACCTGATCGTTCTCGAAGATCTTCGTCGCGCCCTCACGCGGAAATTGGGGTGGCCACTTCTGCGGCCCCTTCGCGGGCTGTGCCGCCACCACGCCAGCCAGGCCGGCGATCGCCATGCAGCTCGCGAGCGCGAACCAGAGTCGTTGTCGTGAGATGAGACGCATCGATCACCTCGCCAATTTGTTGCCTGCGATCCACACCGAGTCGATCTCGCGCGTGTGACGGATGTCTGTCAGCGGATTCGCGGTAAGGACGATCAGGTCCGCCCACTTGCCGCGCTCGAGCGTGCCCAGGTCGTCGATGCGAAGTGCTCGCGCCGCGGCCCCAGTAGCCGAGACCAGAGCTTGCATCGGGCTCAGCCCGGCCTTGACCATCAGCTCAATCTCTCGATGCTCGTTGTAGCCTTGCCAGCGGCCCACCACGGCGCCGCTATCGGTTCCCATCGCCACCGTCACGCCACCATCGACGAGGAGCTTCACATTCCGCATGCCCTGCTCGAGGGATTTCTTCGTCATCTGGGCTTCGGAGCTCCCGCGGATCTTGTCGTGGAAAGTCGGAGCGGAGACCTCCTTGAGATCGAAGCGGAAGGTGGCGATGCCTTTCTGGAAGAACGGCTCCTTGACGTAGGTGGGGCCTGATTCAAATTCGAACACGGCCACGTCGCGAGTCAAGGTCGGAATGTACCCGACGTTCTTCGCCTTCAGCGTGGCAATGAACGCCTTGTCGACGTCCTGATCACGAATGCTGTGAGCGATGACGTCGAGACCCGCGTCGACCAGCTGCTTTGCTTGATCGAGGTAGAAGAGGTGTGCCGCCACCCGCAGCTTGTGCTTGTGCGCTTGCTCGATGACGGCGCGGTAGACATCCGGTGCCATGTCGCCTGCCGTCTTGAACTGCGTGGGGCTGCCTGTTCGCGAGCCGTCGGCGAATGCCAGCCGATTCATGCGCGTCTTGACCATGTTCACGCGCTGCGAAGCGACTTTGTCGACCTTCTGCCTGGCGTCGTCGACCGACTCGCCGACCACCGCGGCGCCGGCGGTGTACAGACGCGCCCGATCGAGCGCTCCGCGTGCCTGTTCTTCGTGGAGCTTGACACTCTCGACGCCATCGTCGCCGAGGCTCTGGAGGGTCGTCACGCCGTATCCAGCGTAGAGGCGGAGCTGCTGGAGGATCTGCTCACGCAGCGGAAGGGCCTTGTCGCCAGCACCCAGATGTCCATGCGCGTTGATGAACCCGGGCACGATGGTCCTGCCCGTGAGGTCGACGGTGGTCGCACCGGCCGGTGGGGTGACGGCGGACGACGGACCGACGGACTCGATGCGACCGCCGTTGATGACGATGGTGGCGCGCTCGATAGCGGGGCGTCCCGTGCCATCGATGAGGCGCGCATTCGCCAGGGCGACGGCAGCACCCGCGCTGGCCTGCGCCTGTGGACGAACGCTCGCGAAAGGTAGGAGCGCCAGGATCCCGCATGCGGTCACGAGCACGCGTGTCCGCCAGACCTTCTTCACGTGACACCTCCTCGCGCGAGATCGGCGGAACGACCTTACTTTCCGAGCTCGCGGTAGATCTTCTCGATGTTCTCTTTCGCTCGGGACAGGTCGTAGCCCTTGTAACGCTCAGGCATCTGCAGCGTGGCGGCCGCCTGCTCGGCCGTCTTGCCAGCCGCGAAGGCCTGACGCACCGATGCGACGAAGTCCTTCAGGAACTCTGAGTATTCTTGCGTCTCGGCCCAGGTCATCGTTCGGGGGTTGGCAAAGATGGCGGACGGCGATCTTGGGTCGGCCATTGAGGCCGACGCGTCGACCCGTCCAGTCGTGACACGCGCGATGTTCTTCAGCTCTGCCACGGCTTTGGCCACGGTCTCCGCGATTGCGATCACGCTACCGCCGTTGGCGGTGTCGACAGCCGGCAGCGCTTTCGACGGGAAGAGGTCGCCGAAGTGCGCGAGCCGCTTTTCGGGGAAGACGACGACGAGGTCACCGTCGGTGTAGGCGTTGCCGAAGTAGTAGAGATCGATCCGATCCAGGCCGTCGAGCAGCGTCAGGCGGTCGGTCACGATCTTGTTGGGCAACGCCCTCGCGTTCGGTCCCTTGAAGGCGTCCAAACTCTCCATGCGTGCCTTCGTGTTCGAGTGGGCGACGATCTCCTTTGCCGTCGGATAGTCGACGTTGCCGCTCACGTGCTCCGGACTGGCGTGGGTGTTGATGATCGTGACGACCGGTTGGTCGGTGACGCCCTGGATGTTCTCGACCACCAACTTGCCCCATCCGACCGGCTTGTTGTCGACGAGCAAGACGCCCTCGTCGCGCATCAATGCGAGGATGTTGTTGTTGCCGGTCAAGACGTACAGGATGTCGCGGACGTTCAGCGTCTGCATCTTGACGACGCGCGCGTCTTGCGCGTGCGCAACGCCCATCGCCGCCGCGATGGACACCACGACCAGCGTTACGCCACACGCAATTGGGGCGACCCATCGACGTTGACGGTTCACGTCTGCTTCTCCTTGTCGTCGCGGGGCCACCACGGCCCCCATGCGTCGCGCCCTACGATCCGTCCGCCGCCAGCGACGCGCAGATGATTTCTTCGTCGTTGCGCGCGTAGATGTGGCGATTGGCGTAAGCGGGGTACACCCAGTTCACATGCACGAGCTGGCGGCGGTTCTGCGGCTGTGACGTCGGTTTGATCAGATTCGTGCGGCTAATCTCTTGGTAGCCGGAGGGATCCGGCTTGACGATGATGAGCTCGCCGCGGTCGTTGTTGATGAACAGCCGATCGCCATGGCGTACGATCACGCCCGATGCCCAGCGCGCGCGCTCCTTCGTCACCGCCTGCGTTTCCCACACCCGTTCGCCCGTGGACGCCTTCAGGCACCGGAACTGGCCGTAGCTGCAGATGCCGTAGATGTAGTCGCCGATGATGACTGGCGTCGTGATCACCGCGTGCAGGCCGTCGGTCTGGATTTCGCTGTCGCTCTTGCCCTTCCACTTCACCGAGGCGCTCGGCCTCTTGGGGTCGAGCGTCAGCATCATCGGGCCGTCGTAGAACGTGGTGAAGAAGAGCTGCTGTCTGTCGAGCACCGGGATCGCGACCGTCATCGATCCCCCGACCTTGTACGGCTGGTCCCAGTACTGCTTGCCCGTCTCTGGATCGAGCGATGCCACCGCACCCGGATACCAGATGATCAACTGTCGAACGCCGCCGGCGTTGACGATGACCGGCTGTGCGACGCCGAGATCTGCCTCCGTCGATAGCGCCCGCCAGACTTCCTTGCCCGTCATCTTGTCGAATGCGACGACTTTCGCGTCCGGCTTCCCATCGCGGCGGCCGTCGACGAGCGCGATGAGCAGGCGACCGTCCACGAGCGGTGAGCTCGCGAAGCCCCAGTCGAATGCCCACTTGAGTCGATCGGCGCCGTAGTCCTTCGCGAAGTCCTTCTGCCAGAGGATGGCGCCCGTCCTGACGTTGAGACAGAGCAGCTTCCCATCCGCGCCGACGACGTACACGCGGTCCTCGTCCACGGTGGGCGTCGCGCGCGGGCCGGTGGGCCATTGGATGCCGCGGTAGTCGGCGATCCACTCTTGGATCCACAGGATCTTCCCGGTCTTCTCGTCGAGTGCGAGGGCGCGCTCGGTACCCTTGGGTTTGTTCGTCTCCTCCCAATCGAGCACGAACACGCGTCCGTCCGCGATGGCCGGACCCGTGTAGCCCGCCTTGATCGGGGTCCGCCACAGCACCTTCAGTCCGCTTTCGGGAAACTTGTCCAGGATGCCGGTTTCGCGCCAGACGTTGAGCCGACCCTTGCCGCCGACCTCAGGCCAGTCCTCGACGCCCCTCGCGGGTGCCCCGGTTGCGCGTTGCGCGAGCGCACCGAACATCTGTGACGGCGTCAGCGCGGCAAGGCCCGTGCCCGTGCAGAGCAAGCGAAGCAGGTCGCGGCGGGTTGTCAGCAGTGAGCCGCTGTCACCAAGCATGGGACGGTCCTCCTGAGCGTCGAGATCCGGGCAAAAGGTAGCACAGACATTCCGAGGCGGCAATGCGGGAAAGAGCCGAGCGCTGAGAGCTGGAGAAGGTGAGACGTGAGGACTCGACCACTAGATGTGCCTGAGCTCCAGGGCCTTGAGCACTGCCCGCGTGCGGTCGCGCACGCCGAGCTTGGACAAGATGCTTGACGCATGGTTCTTGATCGTGCCTTCGGCCGATCCCAGCGCCTCGGCAATCTCTTTGTTGCTGTAGCCGCCGGCCATCAGCCGCAGGATTTCGACCTCGCGCTTCGTCAGGGGATCGGGTGGGCTCAGCGCGTCGAAGTCGCTTTGCATCCGCTGGAATCCGCGGAGGACGCGCTCGGTCACCGCCGGCCGGACGACGGATCCGCCCGCCGCGACGGTGCGGACCGCGTCGGTCAGCACTTCGAGCGACACGTCCTTCAAGAGATAGCCTTTCGCGCCTGCTTTCACGCCCTCGAGCAGCACCTCATCATCGTCAAACGTCGTGAGCAGGATGATGGGCGGAGCTGGTCGAGGCCGACACTCTTCACCGTGCCGACGAGCCACAGACGATCCCGCAGCGCTAGACCCGAGATCGTTCCGCCCGTATCGAAGATATGAAGGATCTTCGCGCCAGGCACGATGTTGGGATTCGCGGCCAGGGCGCGGGCGGGCACGGCGGCCAAGAGGTCGCGCCGCAGCTCGGGCGTGAGGTTGTTCGACTGGAAGTTCTGATTCGATCCGTTGGCCATGAAGGATCCGCGGAACGCGTTCGATCCGGTCTTCGTGATCATGTTGTAGACGATGCCGCCGCGCGTGTTCTCGGCAGATCCGTTCGAAGTCTGATAGTTGATCTCCTCGAACATGAACGGGTCGTAGTACATCGTCACGTTGCCCGTGGCGCCGACGGCGGCGTCGATGTTCATGCCGTCGATCTGATACTGGGACTCGCCATTCGGGTTGCTGCCGTGGACGGTGATCTTCGACTGTTGGAACGATTCGGACCCGCCCACGTCGTACTTGTTCATCACGATGCTGGGCACGACACGCGCGATGCCCCACAGATCGTTCGTTCCCGGTAACGTGTCGAGCACCTGGCGGTCCATGACGGTCTGGTTGAGACCGGTCGTCGTGTCGAGCAGCGGGGCCTGCCCCGACACCGTGATCGATTCACTCACGTCGCCCAGCTCCAACTGGATGTCCGCACGGGCTGTGGCAGCCGCGTTGACCACGATGTCCGAAATCACCACAGGGCGGAACCCGGTGAGCTGCCCGCGGACGCTGTAGCGCCCCGGCACCAGGCGGACGAACTGGTAGGCGCCGCGCTCGTCGGTCACCGTCTCCTGACTGCCGCCGATGGTGCCTGGATTGGACAGGGTGACCGCCACGCCAGGCAGCACGGCGCCCGACGCGTCCGACACCGATCCCGCGATCGCCCCAACACCCTGCGCGAGCGACGCCTCGGAATCGGCCAGGAAGAGGAGAGTGAGAATCACGGGGAGCGTGAACGCTCGTGGGCGTCGCGCGGCAGAGAGTGCAGCGGTCATGGCGGGAGGCATAGTGCGGCGGTCCAGGTTCAGCTGCAATACCCGTGACCAGGTAGTGCGATGGTCGAGTCGGTTCTCGCGGGGACGCACGTCGGTTCATCGCGGCCGCGAGCGACGGTCACCGACCACAAGACCAAGGTCCACTGACTAGCGACTCACGGCTACGCTCTCGAAGTTGCGCCGCGCGTCAGCGTGATTCGGGTCGATTGCGATCGCGCGGCGGAAGTGCTCGATCGCTTCCGGGGTGCGCCCCGTCAGGCGAAGGCTCTCGCCCAGGTTGTTGTGGACATCTGCGGAATCAGGGAGGAACGCTGCCGCCTGCCGCAGATGACCGACGGCCTCCTCGAGCCGCCGTGTGGCGCGATAGATCTGACCGAGGTTGTTGTGCGCTTCGCCGTAGTCGGATCGGGCGCGAATCGCCTCGCGGTAGTGCTCTACAGCCTGACTCAGGTTGCCCTGCGACGCGGATATCACGGCGAGGTTGTAGTGCGCGCCGGCTGCATTGGAGTCGAGGCGTACCGCGGTGCGGAGATGATCAACCGCCTCTCCGAGGCGACCGGTCTGGAGCAGCACCGCTCCAAGGTTGATATGCGCGGAGACATGGTTCGGCGCGACTGCGAGCGCACGGCGATACAGCTCCGCGGCCTCTGGCAGCCGTCCCTGGTCCTTGAGTGCGCCGCCGAGACCGTACAGCACGCGCGCGTTGCGCGGCTGTTTGCGCAACAGGTACCGGAAGTGGGCCTCCTGCAGCTGCAGGCGCTCCGCTGGACTCTGCAGCTCCACCTGGAGCTGTAGGTGGGCCATCTCGTCCGACGATCGGTTTCCCGATCTGATTCGAACCGGCGGATGGTGTTGCTGAGCAGCGTTCCCAGCCGAATTGTCGTACACCCACCGCATGTGGACGCTGCTGCCCTTCGGGAGCGTCATCGGCTCGCTGAGCCGATAGACATCCTGCCACTTGAAGTCCCAACGATCGATGCGCAGCAGCGGTCGTGTCAAACCGTCGGGCAGTGTGGCCGAGGCCGACAGGCTCTTCCCGAGGAAGTGCGCGTGCGGATACACGGCATGCACGCGAACGTCGACCGGGAGCTCGAACCGATCCTCGAGGACGAAATCCGATACGCCGGGCGGGATGTCCAACTGATCGTCGGCATCGAGCATCAATACGTACAGCGGCGTGCGCGACTCCGACTCGGATGCGAAGTAGAGACCGATTGACGGCTCGATGATCTCTGGTTTGCCAGACGGCAGCATGTGCAATTGCAGGATCAGGTCCGAGCCCGCTGGAAGCTTCCAGGCCGCACCCTTCACGCCCGGGAAGGGATGCATACCGGGCGTCCAGCCGATGAGGCTTCCATCCGGCATGTAGGCATCGCCCATCTCCATCCCCTCGAACCCGGGCTGACCGTCGCCTTGATCGCGACGGCGCGAGGTGCGGAGATCGTCGACAGCCATCTGCGCGTGGTGCACGTACTTCGCATTGCCCGGTCGTAGTTCGACGGTGCGGACGTGCCGCGAAGAAGTCAGAGGCAGCGGCACGACGAAGTTTCGCCAGATGTCGCTCGACTCGGCTGGCAGTGTGTAGGCCCTCGGCAAGCCCACGACGAGGTCTGGCGTTCCAAGCTGCCAGCCACCCAGGTTGGATGGCGCAGGTGGCAGCTCCATCGGATTGCCCTCCGCCGCGCCTTCGTCGACCCAACGCTGCAGCAGATCGCGTTGTTGCGGCGTGAGCCGTCGTTCACCGAGGAAGGAGCCGTAGCCCGGCTCCGGCAGCCACGGTGGCATCACCGCGTTCCGCGTGACCTCCGCGATGGTCCGCGTGCGAGTCTTGACGCTTTGATAGTCGAGCACGCTGAACGGCGCCGAGCCGCTCGGATGATGGCACGCAGCACACTTCTCATAGAGAAGTGGCGCGACATCGCGCGAGAAGGTGACAGGTGCGGACTGCGCGGTGTGAGGAGCCGGTGAATCGGGTGCGCGGTCGCACGCGCCGAAGGTGAGAAGCGCCGCTACAACGAGCCCGACACGAGAGGACAGAGCGCTCACTCGCTGATCATAGGCGGGCAGGGAGGTAGGCGGGTAGGGTGCCTCGCTCCTCCTGCTTGCTTACCGGCCTACCTGCCCGAACGTCAGAAAGAAAACCGCCCGCCGAACTGCACCTGAAACGAGATCGGCAACGTCGTTGTGGACCCGATGCCGCCGAGATAGCCGATCGGCTGGTTGTAGGTGGCCGGCGCAAAGGCATTGCCGCCGAAGCTATTCCCGAAGTTCGCCCGGTTCAGCATGTTGTAGAACTCGGCGAAGAGCGACAGCCGACGCGACGTGGCCAGGTCGATGTGCTTCGTCACACGCGCGTTCATGCTCACGAGCGCCTTGCCGCGCGCGTTGTACGGACCGAGCGGGTTTCCGTTGGCGTCCCGCAGGTAGAGCGAACCGGTTCCGGCCGGGTTCACGGCGCTGTACTGCGTGTACGGGCGGGCGGACGCGGCCGTGAACGAGGGCGCCACGTCGATGCCGTAAGCCAGTGGCACGACACCGGCCACGGTGACCCGATGCCGCTCATCCACCAGCGTTGGTCCCCACTCGTAATCTGCGTAGATATCTCCCCCCAGCGTGTTGAGTACCTCCGGACCCACGTGCCCGCCTTGTGTGGTGAAGTCGGTGGATCCGCCCATGCCGCGCGCCCAGGCCAGCGTGTAGTTCACGGTCAACGCCGTCTGGGCCAAGCGGCGCTCGAAGTGGACGTCTATGCCGTCGTACTTGCCGTCATTGCAGGAGCACAACACCGTTGATGGCCCGAGGAGCGCCGGGTCGCCGTACACCCGTTGCAGATCGGCTGCCAGGGCTCGCACCCGACCGGTGGCCGGGTTGTTGTCGTGATCGATCAACGGATTGATCTCGAGAGCCCGCCATCCATTCTTCGTTTCGACGTGCAGGTAGTCCACCGAGAGGACCGTGGTCGGCGAGAACAGATGCGAGAAGCCAAGAGAGGAATTGATGGAGTAGGCGTCGGCGAAGTCAGGCGTGTACCACGCGCCGGTCGCGTTTCCCCCGCGCAGGAACTCGGTCGCAGAGAACGGTGGACCAGGCGGCAGCGGGCTCACGCCGTAGACGTAGTTGGCCAGGGCTCCAGAGCCGATTGCCGAGTTGGCCAACGTCGATCGGAGGTACACCGTCTCCTGCTGCTCGAGGTTCCGCGCATAGGCCGAGGTGATGATGCCTGTGGCGTAGAACACACCGAAGCTCCCGCGGACGACGTCGGTGCCGTCGCCCTTGGCGTCCCACGCGGCGCCGAGGCGCGGACCGAAGTTGTTGGTGTCGGTCTTCGGCAGGGCGCCGTACGGATGGCCGATGTCCTTGAGGACCTTATAGGTGCGGCTCTGATCCCAGCAGCACTGGTTGCTCATCCTGTTGAGGTCGTATCGCAGGCCCAGGTTGAGCGTCACACGCTGGGCGATCTTCCAGTCGTCCTGGACGAACCCGGCGAAGAAGAACGCCTTGTTCGACCACGCGTCCACCGGCGCAAGGCTCGTCTGGGTGATCGAGCGAACGATGCCGGGCGTTCGGAAGCCCTGAGGATACCGGCCGTTCGTGTTGTTGAGGATCACCGACGGATCATCGAAGAAGGTGATGTTGCCAGGGCTCTGGGTCATCAGGTTGGCGTAGAACGTCGGCAGCTTGGCGTAGTCCACGCCGAACTTCACCGAGTGGTTGCCAATCTGCTTCGAGAGGTTGTTCATGAACTCCAGCTTGGTCTCGTAGTTCACCCAGCTTGGCTGCGCGAAGTTCGGCTGCGCGGACCCCACCGACGGAAAGTTGAGCCGCCGTGGTACGCAGGCAGCCAGATCCATGCAGGAGAATCCGCTGACGTCATCGTGCAGGTAGTAGGCCCACTGAGCCCGGAATTCGTTGACGGTGCTCGGATTGATGATCCATGTCCAGCCGCCGGCGGCCGAGTAGAGGTTCTGATCGTTGCGCTGCGCGAATGGGTTCGATTTCCAGAGGGCGTGCGTGTTGTTCAGCGCGTTGTTGTCCACGTAGCCGTACTGCGCCATGTAGCGCACGAACCCGTTGTGATTCTGGGCGAGCTGGAAGTTGACCTTGCTCTGGAACAGGAGGTCCCGGAAGGGTTGCGGCACGGCGCCGCTCGCCTCCACGCCGATGCCGAGGCCCTCCATGATGCGCAACTCGTTGATCTGGCGCTCGGAGCGGGGGAGCTGGAAATCCTGAATGATCCGCTCGGTGGCGCCGAAGAACCACATTCTGTCCTTCATCAGCGGGCCGCCGAGTGACCCTCCGAACTGGAATCGCTTGAAGGGCTGCTCTCCGAAACCGCCGTTCTCCCGTTTCGAGAAGTAGTCTGTGGCGATGAGCGATTCGTTGCGGCCGAAGACGAAGCCGGTGCCCTTGAACAGGTTCGTCCCGGACTTGCTGGCGAGCACGACCACGGTCGATCCTCGCCCGTACTCGGCCTGGAACCCAGCGCCGAGCGCGCGGAACTCTTCGATGCCGTCAAGGCTCAGCTGAACCAAGGTCCCGCCGTCCTGGTCTTCCTTGTTGTCGACGCCGTCGACATACATGTTGTAACTACGGCCCGTGTTGCCCGCGAACGACACGTAGCCTGCCGCATGTCCGTGTGAACCGCTCGCTGGTATCTCACGAGCGCCGGGCAGGAGCGTCATCATCGCGGCGAGGCTTCGGTTCACCATCGGGAGCTGCTGCACCTCGGTCTGGCGAATCGTGGACGACACGAGCGCCTGGGTGGTCTCGACCAGAGGAATCGACCCGGCGACGGTGAGCGTTTCTGAGAGGCCCGCGAGACCGAGCTTGAAGTCTTGAGTCACCGTGGAGCCCGCGATGAGCTCGACGGTCCGACTGGCGGGCGCAAACCCCGACAGATCGGTCGTGACCTCGTACGTGCCGCGGTCGAGCGCAGGCACGCTGAACAGACCCTGCTCGTTGGTCACCGTGGACCGCGTCGCCCCGGTGTTGACGTTCTTCAGATTGATCGTGACGCCCGGGAGAACGGCATCACCTTGATCGACGATGCGACCGGTGATGGTGCCGGTTTGCGCGAAGACCGTAGCCGACAAGCTCAGCAGAACGCCGAAAGCGACCGCCAATCGATGCGCCATGCGCGGCAACCCTCCGCTGATGAATAGAGGGTGGCCTGTCGAGTCGTACGGTGGACTCTAGAGCCACTCCCGAGCCTACCGGGAAACGCGCTAGAACGAGAACCGCCCGCCGAACTGCACCTGGAACGAAATCGGCAACGTCGTCGTCGAGCCGATGCCCCCAAGGTAGCCGTTCGGCTGATTGTAGGTGGCCGGCGTGAAGGCGTTGCCGAAGTAGTTGTTGCCGAAGTTCGCACGGTTCAGGATGTTGTAGAACTCGGCGAAGAGGGAGAGCCGGTTCCCGTTCGGCAAGTCGAGCTGCTTTGTCACACGAGCATTGGCGCTGATGAGTGCCTTGCCTCGTGCGTTGTAGGGGCCGGCCGGATTCCCGTTCTCGTCGCGCACGTACAGGAGGCCGGAGCCCTGCGGATTGACGGCACTGTACTGTGTGTACGGACGTGCTGAGGCAGCCGTAAACGACGGCGCGACGTCAATCTTGAGCGGGAGCGGAATGACGCCGGCGACGGTCACCCGATGCCGTTCGTCCATCAGCGTCGGACCCCATTCGTAGTCCTCGTAGATCCGCCCGCCCAGCGTGTCGATGACCTCGGGGCCGACGTGCCCGCCTTGCGTGGTGAAGTCGGTCGACCCACCCATGCCGCGCGCCCACGCCAGGGTGTAGTTCACGGTCAGCGCGGTTTGCGCGAGACGCCGCTCGAAGTGCACGTCCACACCGTCGTACTTGCCTTCATTGCAGGAGCACAGCACCTGCGTCGGTCCGAGTCGCGCGGGGTCGCCGTACACCCGCTGTAGATCCGCGGCGAGCGCTCGCACGCGTCCCGTCGCGGGGTTGTTGTCGTGATCGATGAGCGGATTGATCTCGAGCGACCGCCACCCGTTCTTGGTTTCGACGTGGAGGTAGTCCACGGAGAGGACAGTGGTCGGCGAGAAGAGATGCGAAAAGCCGGCAGACGAGTTGATCGAGTAGGCGTCAGCGAAGTCTGGCTTGTACCAGGAGCCCGTCGTGTTGCCGCCTACCGGGAACTCCGTGACCGCGAACGGTGGGGCTGGTGGCAACGGGCTGACGCCGTAGACGTAGTTCGCGAGCGGACCCGAGCCGATCGCCGAGTTCGCGATGGTCGATCGGATGAACACGGTGTCCTGCTGCTCGAAGTTGCGCACGTACGCGGACGTGATAATGCCGGTGGCGTAGAAGACGCCGAAGCTGCCGCGGACGACGTTCTTGCCGTCGCCGTTCACGTCATACGCAGCGCCGAGCCGAGGACCGAAGTTGTTGGTATCAGTCTTCGGCAGCGCACCGTACGGATGGCCGATGTCCTTGAGGATCTTGTAGCTGCGGCTCCGGTCCCAGCAGCACTGGTTGCTCATCTGGTTGAGGTCGTAGCGCAGGCCCAGGTTGAGTGTCATCTTGGGCGAGACCTTCCAGTCGTCCTGTACGAACCCGGCGAAGAAGAACGCCTTGTTCGACCAGGCATCCACGGGAGCCAGACTGCTTTGCGTGATGGATCGCACGATGCCCGGCGTCTGGAATCCTTGTGGATAGCGGCCGTTGGTGTTGTTGAGGATGACCGAGGGGTCATCGAAGAACGCAATATTCCCAGGGGAGAACACCATCAGGTTCGCGTAGAAGGTTGGCAGCTTCGCGTAGTCTACGCCGAACTTGAACGAGTGGTTCCCGACCTGCTTCGAGAAGTTGTTCATGAACTCGAGCTTGGTCTCGTAGTTCACCCACCGATCCTGCGCGAAGAATGGACGATCGGAGGTCACCGACGGGAACTGCAGTCGCTGCGGCACGCAGCGCGCGAGGTCCATGCAGGGGACGCCGTTGATGTCCTCGTGCAGGTAGTAGGCCCACTGCGCGCGGAACTCGTTGACGGTGCTCGAATTGATGATCCACGTGTGGCCGCCGGCCAGCGAATACAGGTTCTGATCATTCCGTTGAGCGAAGGGGTTGGCGGCCCACAACGCGTTGTTGACGGCGAGGGCGTTGTTGTCGACGTAGCCGTACTGCGCCATGTAGCGGACGAAGCCGTTCTGGTTCTGCGAGAGCTGGAAGTTGACCTTGCCCTGGAAGAGCAGGTCTCGGAACGGCTGCGGCACCGCGGCGCCGGCCACGACGCCGATGCCCAGGCCCTCCATAACACGCAGCTCACGGACGATGCCCTCGGATCGCGGAAGCTGGAAATCCTGAATGATCCGCTCGGTGGACGTGAAGAACCACGCCTTGTCCTTCCTCAGAGGGCCGCCCAACGATCCGCCGAACTGGAAGCGCTTGAACGGCTGTTCACCGAGACCGCGATTCTCCGGCTTGGAGAAGTAGTCGGTCGCGATGAGCGATTCGTTGCGGCCGAAGACGAACCCGGTGCCCTTGAACAGGTTCGTCCCGGACTTGCTGGCGAGGACGACGACCGTGGATCCACGGCCGTACTCGGCCTGGAATCCGGCGCCCAGCGCGCGGAACTCTTCGATGCCGTCAAGGCTCAATTGGACCAAGGTCCCGCCGTCCTGGTCCTCCTTGTTGTCGACGCCGTCGACATACATGTTGTAGCTGCGACCCGTGTTGCCCGCGAACGACACGTAGCCCGCCGCATGGCCATGAGATCCGCTCGCCGGCACCTCGCGCGCGCCAGGCAGCAGGGTCATCATGCCCGCGAGGCTCCGATTGACCATCGGGATCTGCTGCACCTCGGTCTGCCGGATCGTGGAGGACACGAGCGCCTGCGTGGTCTCGATGAGCGGGATCGATCCGGCCACCGTCAAGGTCTCGGAGAGTCCTGCGAGACCGAGCTTGAAGTCCTGCGTCACCGTCGAGCCAGCGATGAGCTCGAGGGTGCGGCTGGCGGCCGCGAACCCCGAGAGGTCGGTCGTGATTTCGTACCGCCCGCGCTCGAGAGCGGGCACCGTGTAAAGCCCTTGCTCGTTCGTCACCGTTGAGCGGCTGGCGCCGGTATCGACATTTCGCAAGTTGACGGAGACGCCAGGGAGAACCGCATCATCCTGATCGACGACGCGACCGTTGATCGTGCCTGTTTGCCCGAGCACCGTGGACGCGGAGCCGAGCAGCAGGAGCGCACTGAGCGCCGCCGCTAGCCGATGAACCATTGAGGGACCTCCGATCGAAACACATTCCCACAGGAACTCTGCCGGCGCAAGCGGGCGAAGGCAATGTGAACCGCGATCTGGTCACATCTGACTGCGAGCGCTGTCTCTCGCCAGGCAAGTCGGCAAGCAGGTAGGTGGTTGGGTTGAAGTCCGACGTTACTCCTTCCTACCAGCCTGCCCGCCTGCCTGCTTTGGCTGCCTAGCTGTTTCACTTGGCCAGCGGATTCGGGCGCATCTGGAACTTGACGGCCTTCTGCTTCGCGCCCTTGCCGCCTTCCAGGTGCCATGCAGCGTAGGTCGAATAGGTAGACCAGAAGCCCTTGCCCTTCCAGCCGGCCTTCGGATCGTCGATGCGACCGACGGCCGAACGCGAGAAGAAGCCGAGCGGATACGGCACGCGCAGCGTGACGAACTGCCTGGTCTTCGGCACGAAGGCTTCAATCGAGTCGGTGTTGACGTTGCCGTACACGGGCACGTCCGGCCCGAGGCCGAGCGTGTCGTGCTCGTCGAGCTGCGTCAGATAACTCTCGTCAGAGAAGATGGTCGGCGCGTTCGCGTAGGTCGCGCCGTCGCGGCGGTAGAACGTCCAACCCTCCGGGCAGCTCTGACCGGTGGCGTTCGGTCCGGTCGTCACCTTGCACTTGCTACGGTCGAAGGCCGACAGGTGGCCGCTGCCGCGCCAGTTCTGCCACACGACCCCGTTGCGATCGACGTGGATGCCGCCGGTGCCGTACGCGGGGGGCGTGACGCCGGTCGGCGGAGCCTCGAACACCTCGCCCTTGCAGGTCGCCGGCGGGTTGTTGCCGCGCTCGAGCCGGACCAGCTTGTTGTCGTTCGGTCCGATGCCGGAGCACCACGCGGCGCCGTCCTTCGGGTTGATCGACACGGAATAGCAGCTGAAGGCCACCTGCCGATCCTTGTTCGGATCGATGGGCTCCTTCACCTTCGTGTAGTCGCCGATCCGCCCGTCGCCAGTCGTATCGAGCACGGCCGGGCACCAGCCCTGCGAGGTCTCGGCGTTCTTCGTCTTCTCGTAGGCGTTGAGATCGAGCCAGCCGATCGCGTTGTTCATGCCGAAGAACATGATCCCGTCGCGCGTGATCTGGTTGTGATCGGCGGTGAAGCAGGTATCGACCTCGCTGAACTGCTTCGTCTTCGGGTCGTACATCATGACCTGCCGACCGCCGGTGTCGAGCGGGTGGTACTTGCCGAAGGCGTTCGATGAGCAGTACGCGGGGTTCTTGGCGTCGCGAATTCGTCCGGTGAACCACACGCGGCCTTGCGCGTCGATGGCGGCGCTACGCGGATCGGAGTATCGCTCCCAGATCTGCTGCTGGTCCCAGTACGGCGACGGCTGCGGTGAGGTGCCGGTCTTCGAAGCCTTTGTCGGCACCTTGATCGACGTCGATCGATGCTCCAGCGGATCGACGACGAGCAAGAGATCGGTTGGCTGGCTCACGCCGTACATTGGGCCATTGGCGTTCACGGTCGGTCGGTGCAGGTTGGTCGGGGCACCATCGGTGCGCCCATCGAGCTCTGAACCCCACTCCCACCAGGTGACCACGAGGTTGCGCTCGGCACCGCTTGGCCGCGGCGGCGCGACGTTCGGCGCCTCACCCTTGGCGATCCGCTCCGTCCAGTTCGACAGCATCGCGCGCTGTTCACCCAGCCGCTTGAAGTTCGCCCCCATCGCCGGACCGACCGGACCCATCTGCGTGCGGCGATCCCACGCTTCGAGGTGCGTCTTGGCCTGCGCCATGACACTCGCAGGGATCTCGCGCGTCGCCTTGCTGCCCAGCTGATGGCAGTTCAGGCATCCGCGGATTTCGTCGGTGACTCGACGGGGTTCGAGCGCTCCCTGGGGGATCTCCGCCATCGAGAGCCACCACGCCGCGGGATAGACCGCCGCCGCCGCGCGGGGGTTCGGCGCGAGCGTCGCCTTGAGGTTCAACTGTTGGCCGGGTCGCGCGGTCTGTCGGGCTGAGTCGACCAGTCCGTAGCCGCGGACGAACACCTGATAGCTGCTGCGCGGGAGATCGGGCACGACGTACCGACCCTGTGCGTCGGTGACGACGATGCGGGCCATCTTCGTCGGGAGCTCCGTCGACTCCGCGATGACCCACACACCCGCCTCCGGACCCTTGGAGCTGGTGACTGTCCCGCCGATGTCGTCGGCGTCGATGGCCACGCCCCCTTGCTGTGCCTGTACCCATGTCAACGACATCGCCGCGACCAGCGCCACTCCCGCCGCCGCTGCCGCTCGTCCTTTCGCACGCATGCGTGACCCCCTCCGCCTTGTCGAATGCTGCCGGCGCCGCAGAGGCTCAACTGCGGGGCGCCGTCGCCCACAGAAAGCAGCTGTACTGTGTGGACGGTCCCGGAACGGTGTCAACTGCTTTCTGGCCGGTCATCGCTGACTCAACCACACACCGGGGCAGAGCTTTCCCAACGCCCGAGGACCCAAGAACCGACTACGATCCCTGACGGTGTTCACCCGCATCGAAACCGAGCTCACGACGGCCGCGACGGATGTGGTGTTGGGGCTGCTGTGTGCAGGCCTTGCGGTCGGCCTGGCGACGATTCCGGCCCAGGCCCCGTGGAAGCGCCATGTGTGGATTGCCGCACTGCTCTGCATGGCTGTGGGATCGGCGCTCGGCGCCGTCGCGCACGGGTTTACTCTGAGCGAGGGTGCGAGGAATGCGTTGTGGAAGCCGCTGTACCTGTCGCTCGGTCTCGCGGTTGCCCTGGTCGTGGTGGCCGCCGTCTGCGATTGGTCTGGCGAGGCGGCGGCTCGGCGCGTGTTGCCGTGGGCCCTCGCCGCGGCGATTGTGTTCTTCGCTGCCAGCCAATGGCTCGGTGGCGCGTTTCTGATCTTCGTCGTGTACGAATCGGTGGCCACGCTCATCGCCCTCGCGATCTACACGTCGCTTGCGCGACGAGGCGGTCTGCCAGGTGCGGCGCTCATCGCGACCGGACTCGTCCTGACGCTTGCCGCGGCGCTGGTACAAATCAGCAGCCTCAGCGCGCGCGTGGCCGTGCGCTTCGACCACAACGGGCTGTTCCACCTCGTCCAAATCGTCGCGATCACGGTCATGGTCGCCGGCGTCAGGGCGAGTCTTCGGGCTGGATTCTAGAGCTCACCGGGTTCAAGAGCTCACCGCTAAAGCCGGGACTATGAACTGACCGTCTTCTTGGTGACCTCGGCCTCCACCACAAACCGATACCCCACGCCTCGAACGGTGAGGAGGTGCTTGGGCTCCGCGGGCTTGTCCTCGATGTAGCGTCGGAGCCGGACGATGAAGTTGTCGATGGCGCGGGTGTCGGTGTCCTCGTGCAAGCCCCAGACGTTCTCGAGGATCGTTTTGCGGGACACGGGTTTCCCTGCGTGCACGACGAGATAGCGCAGTAGCGATGCCTCCATCAACGTCAGCGGCACATGGCGGTCTCCGGCCCGCAGCTCGAGCCGATCGAAGTCGATCACCTTGCCAGCGAACACGAAGCGATCGGCCGCCGGCCCGGACGAGCCCGTCACGGAGCCGCCATGCGTTGCCGGTGCGCGTCGTGACCAGTCACGACGTCGAAGCAGACCGTTCACGCGAGCGAGCAGGATGGACAACTCGAAAGGCTTCGGCAGGTAATCGTCCGCGCCCATCTCGAAACCGCGAAGCACGTCCTCCGGGCGATTCCGCGCCGTGAGCATCAAGATGGGGACGTAGTTGCCACCGCGCCGGAGCTCGGATGCCACCGCGAACCCGTCGATGCCCGGCAGCATCACGTCCAGCACGATGAGATCCACCGAGTGCGGATCCGACGAAAGACGGTCGAGCGCCGCTTCCCCATCCTCGACGACCGAGACGTCGTAACCATCGGCCTCGAGGTTGAATCGCAGACCGTCTGCCAGATGTCGTTCGTCTTCGACGATGAGGATGTGGCTCATGACGGCGGAGCGGCGGGCAACTGCACGGTGAAGGTACTTCCCTGGCCGGGACCGGCGCTCTCCGCGAACACCTTGCCCCCGTGCCGCGCGATGACGGACCGCACGATGAACAGACCGAGCCCGGTGCCCTTGACGCGGGTCGTGACGATATCAGGCGCGCGGTAGAAGCGCTTGAAGATGCGCTTCAGCTCGGCTTGCGGGATGCCGACGCCTCGATCCCGGACGCGCAGCGTCGCCTGTGCCGTATCCGTGTGCTCGAGCTCCACGGTGACCCGAGGCTCGAGACCGGCGTACTCGGGACCAGAGTACTTGATCGCGTTGTCGACCAGGTTCGACACCGCCGCCCGAAGGTCGTCCTCGTCACCAAGGATCCGCGGCGGTGTGTCGGTGGCCAGTACCTCCCGATACGCCAGCGCCGCGTCGGACAGGTGATGCCGCGTTCGGGCCAACGACAGGCACTCCGTGACGAGCGTCCGGAGATCGACCGGCGCAAACTGCCGGCGCTTGAGGCGCGTCCCGCCCTGTCCGGCGCGCAGCACTTGCTCGATGGTCTGTAACAGGCGATCGCTGTCGTCGATCATCACCCGGTAGAACTCCTGCCGCCGCGCCTCGTCGATCTGGCGACTCTGCAGCGTCTGGAGGTAGAGGCGAATCGACGCGACCGGCGTCTTCAGCTCGTGGGTGACCGCGTTGATGAAGGCGTCGTGATGCTCGTTCCGCCGGATCTCGCGGACCAGGAAGATGGTATTCAGGACGACCCCGGCGATGATGAGCGGGAAGACCAGGATCCCCACGACAAGCAGACCGGCCTGACGCCAGTTGACCACAATCCAGCTGACGTTGAGCGCGATGGCTCCTCCTGCCAGAAGGATGCCCAGCCCGATGAAGACCGCGATCGACTTGCGCCGGCCTCCGGAGGTCATTCCCTCAAGAATAGCGCAGGCAGGCAGGGTCCTTGCGACGTGCGACGTGCGTGTTTGCCTCTGGGCTGCTAGGCCGCCTCTTCGTTCGGCACTTGGGCCACCTTGGCGACCTTGACGTCCCACACCAGCCCGACGGCGCGCAGGAGCTTCAGCGACAGCCAGGTGACGTCGACCTCGTACCACACCAAGCCATGCCGCGCCGAGACGGGGTGGGCGTGGTGATTGTTGTGCCAGCTCTCCCCGAAGGTCAGGAGCGACGCCCACCAGGTGTTGCGCGAATCGTCCTTCGTGGCGAATCGCCGGCTGCCCCAGATGTGCGTCGCGGAGTTGATCAGCCACGTCGCGTGCAGGCCGACGACCACCCGAAGGAAGATACCCCAGTTCACGAGGCTCCAGCCGCCAACAGCGAGCAGGATGAACCCGAGCGCCGTCAACGGCACCCAGTGATACGTGGTCAGCCAGCGATAGAAGGGATCCTTCGCGAGGTCGGGCGCGTAGCGCCCCATGCGCACCGTGTCGTTGTGAGCGGTATCACCGAAGAGCACCCAGCCGATGTGCGCCCAGAAGCCGCTGACGCGCGGTGTGTGGGGATCCTGCGGTTGATCCGAGTGCTGATGATGCAGTCGATGCGTGGCGACCCAGAAGATGGGTCCGCCCTCGAGCGTGAGCGTGCCGCACAGCGCCAAGAAGTACTCGAACCACTTCGACGTCTTGAAGCCGCGATGCGTGTGCAGCCGGTGATAGCCCATGCTGATGCCGAGGCCGACCGACACCCAGTACAGCGCCGCACACGTCCAGAAGTTTGTCCACGAGAACGAGAACAGCGCGACCGCCGCCTGGATGTGGAACCAGAGGAGCACGAGTCCGGTCAGGTAGTTGACTTTCGCGTACCGCTGCGTGTCTTGGTAGGGATCGGCGATGGCGTCCACGCCAGGTTGGTCGGTCGCGACGTCGGCAGTGTGCATTCAGCGCTCCGTGTGGGCTCCAACTAGGAGTATCGACACGTTACGCGGACCGCCGTCCACCGACTGTAACAGTTCCGTAATACCTCACTCTTCGCGGAACGCGCTGGTGTTGCACTAGAATCCTGTCTGCCCATGTCCCGGGATGTCCGAGTCGATTCGCGCAGCGCAGTGCACACCGTGCTGGTGTCGCTCTTCTTCGTCTCTGGATTCGTGGCGCTGCTGTACCAGGTGATTTGGCAACGGCTTCTCGGCCTTGTCACCGGTCTCGACCTCTACGCCGTCACGCTCATCGTCGCGGTCTTCATGTTCGGGATGGGGGCGGGGAGTTTTGGGGGTGGCGCCGTGGCGGATCGGTTGCCCGTGCGGCGATTGCTCGCGCTGTTCGCCCTCTCGGAAGCGGTCATTGCCGTCTTCGCGCTGGCGAGCACGTGGCTGTATCACGACGTGCTGTACGGCTTGGCCGTGCAGCCCGGGGCGTCGTCCTCGGTATTGGCTGGTGTGGGCGCCGCCACGTTGCTCATCCCGACCTTCTTCATGGGCATGACCTTACCGGTGCTGAGCCGCGCGCTCGCCGAATCGCTGACCGCCGCCCCGTCGCGAATCGCGAGATTGTATGGATGGAACACCTTGGGTGCCGCGGCGGGCGCCTGGGTCGGGAGCGCGGCTGTGATCCGGACGTGGGGCTACGACCGCAGCCTTTGGCTGGGTGCGGCGGTGAACCTGGCGGCGGCCGCCACGACGTGGTGGCTATCGACGCGGATGACGGGCGGTGCCGATGGCGGCTCTCGCCCGACCGCTGGGGGTCGTGCGAGGCCGGCCGATTCCGGCGCGACCGGCGATGTGTGGGCGACCACGCCAGCGGTCACGGTCGAGCCATCAGGGCCGCTCGATCAGGGCGGGGCGGCCTGGTCGTGGCGGACGTGGGTGGCGCTCTACTTCGTCTCCGGATTCATCGCGCTCGGTCTCGAGCTGGTGTGGTTCCGCATGCTCGGGGTGATCCTGAAATCGACCGCTTTCACGTTCCCCCTCCTGCTCGGTTTCTACCTGCTCGGCGTTGGCGGCGGTAGCCTGATCGGCCGGTCGCTTGCCGCACGGACCAGGCGACCGACCCGCTGGTTCCTGGTCGCGCAGGCGGCGGTGGGGCTCTATGCGGGTTCGTCTGTCGCGCTCTTGATCTGGGGGCTGCGCACGGTGCCCCAGCTCGCGTCGGCGCGGGCCTACCTCGCCCAGTACGATCCGATCGATTTCTCGTTCAACTTCCTGGAGCTGGAAACCCGACAGGTCGCCCTGTACATCGGTGGGCCGGCCTTGCTCATCCTGCCCCCGACGCTCTTGATGGGGATCAGCTTCTCGCTGCTCCAACGCGGCGTGCAGCGCAACTGGGCCGAAGTAGGTCGACGTGTAGCGGCGCTGCAGACCGCCAACATTCTGGGGTCGACGCTCGGCACGATTCTCGTCGGGGTCGTCCTCATCGATCGGATTGGCACCTCGGGCACGCTCCAGTGGTTGACGGCCGGCAGTGGGTTGTTCCTCGCGTTGGCGGTCCTCGATCGGTTCGCGTCTCACGGCGCGGCGCTGCGGGGCGCAGCGGCCGCGGTCGGATTGGCGGTCGCCGTCGGCACGGCGTGGGCCATTCCATCGGCGCCGACGTTCTGGGGACAACTCCATGCCGTGCCCGAGTCGCGCATCATCCATCAAGAGGACGGGACAGGGGTGGCCGTGCTGACGAGCCCAGATCCGTTCTTTCGACGCCGCACCGACGTGTATGTGAACGGACTCGGGCAGAGCACGATCCCTTTCGACGGCGTGCACTCATTCCTCGGGTTGGTCCCGGCCCTGCTCCATGCGGCGCCGAAAAGAATCGCGATCATCGGCTTGGGGTCTGGTGATACGTGGTACTCCGCCGCTGGTCGGGCGGAGACCGAGGTCATCAAGTGCGTGGAGATCATCGGCGGGCAGATCCAGACGCTCCGCGAATTGCACGCGCGAACGGGGTACGTCGGCCTCGGCACGCTCTTCAGCGACCCCCGATTCATGTTCACCGTGGGCGATGGTCGTCGCCTCGTCATGCAAAGTGAGGCACCGTACGACATCATCGAGGCGGACGCCCTTCGCCCGAGCAGCGCGTATTCGGGCAATCTCTATTCGCGTGAGTACTTCGAACTGCTGCGTGACCGGCTCGCGCCGGGTGGCCTTGCCGTGACGTGGGTGCCGACCCCGCGCATCCAGGAGACGTTCGCGTCCGTATTCCCGCACGTGGCCGAGGTCACGCCGATGTTGATCGGCAGTAACCAGGCGATCGTCTTCGATCCGGCCGCGGTGCGCGCGCGCGCCACGCGTCCCGAGACCGCGCGTCACTACGCGCAGGCCGGCATCGACCTCGAGAAGCACCTGGCGGATCTCGTGTCGACGTTTCGCCACGTATCGCAGGGCCTCGCTCCGGCCACTGTCCCTGAACATTTGCTCAACACGGATCTCTTCCCTCGAGATGAGCTCCGGGCCCGCTAAGGACCCGGAGATCAATAAAAGTGCCCCTCAACGATTTCCTTCCAGCCTCGCGGGCGTCCTCACCCCGACGGTCCCGTCGCCTTGCCAGCACGATGAGCCGACGATGCACCGGGCGCGCAGGGGACGCCGATTGATGGATAATCTTCCCGCCGCGTCCGCATGCATCCGGTTCTGAGGTGTTGTTTTTCTTAGGAGGTAGCCATGTCCTGGCGTCACGTCACGGTGGCCGCGCTCGTCTCCGGTCTCGTTGCCGGTTCCATCGTCGTTCTGGATCCGCAGGTGCGCGCGGCTGAGCCGCGTCCGTCCGCCCAGCAGGCGCCGCCTGCCGATCCCGTGCAGAGCCCGGGGCCGTCAGCGGCCCGTTACCCGCGGAACGCCGATGAGTTCGACGCCTACTTCAAGAAGGTGGCGAACTGGGGTCGCTGGGGGAAAGACGACCAGTTCGGCACCCTCAACCTGATCACGCCGGAGAAGCGGAAACAGGCGGCTTCGCTCGTCAAGGTCGGTCAGTCGGTCGGGCTGGCGCACGTCGCCATCACGGAGAAGACCCCTGACAACCCGTCTCCCTACGAGCACACGATGAACCGCGGGTTTACGAGCGACACGCTTCGTGTGTCGTTCCACGGCTACGCGCATAGCCACATGGACTCCCTGTGCCACATGCTCTACAAGGGCCAGACCTACAACGGGCACGCGACCGGAGAGGTGAACACCGAGAAGGGCTGCACCAAGCTCAGTATCCAGAACATGCGGAACGGCTACGTGACGCGTGGCATCTTGATGGACATTCCGCGGCTCAAGGGTGTGCCGTATCTCGAACCGGGCACGCCGATCTTCGTCGAGGATCTCGAGGCGTGGGAGAAGAAGGCAGGCGTCAAGGTGGCGTCCGGCGACGCCCTGCTGATTCGAACGGGCCGCTGGGCACGTCGCGAGAAGCTCGGTCCGTGGACGATTGGCCAGAATGAAGCCGGGTTGCATGCGTCAACGGTGCAGTGGCTGAAAGATCGCGGCGTGTCGCTCATCGGCAGCGACAGCGCGCTCGACGTGACGCCGTCGCTCGTCGACAGTCAGGCGCTGCCGGTCCACGTGCTCGTGATCGCCGCGCTTGGCCTGAATATCCTCGACAATCAATACCTCGAGCCGCTCGGTGAGCTCGCGGCGAAACAGAATCGCTGGGAGTTCATGCTCACCGTCGCCCCCGTGCCCGTCGCTGGCGGCACCGGGTTCCCCGTCAACGCGTTGGCGACGTTTTGAAGACGCAGTGGGAGGTCTCTCAATGCCATCCAAGCTGAGCCGACGCGATTTGGCGAAGTTGGGCGCCGGGGCGATCGCAGGATTGAGCGGCCTGAGCCTTCCGACGAAAGTCGAGGCTCAAGGACCGAGCACGGAACGACCGGCGGCGCTCAAGTCCGAGTTCTTGCTCGACATGATTCTCGAGACCGGTGGACTCGGGAGCGGACCCGTGGGTTCTCGGAACATCGTTGCGGTGACGGGCGGGACGTTCGAAGGCCCGAAGCTCAAGGGCACGGTCCTCGGGCCGGGGGCAGACTGGGTCACCACTGTGAACCCCGCCCTGCGCGTGCTGGACGTCCGGACGATCTTCGTGACCGACGACAACCAGCGGATCTACGTGACGTATCGTGGCGTGATCTCGACGCCGCAGGGGCAACCGATGTACTGGCGGACAACCCCGGTGTTCGAGACGAGCTCAGAGAAATACGCGTGGCTGAACGGCATCGTTGCCGTCGGCGTGCCGTTCACCGTGCCGAGTCGCGTGAGTTATCGGGTGTTCCAGATTCTGTAGCTCCGCGTTCCCGGAGGCGCTGCCCTCCGCTGAGCCTGGCGACCACTGACGCGCGCGAGCGACGTCGTCCGTCATGCGGAGGCCTGTGCCAGGGGTCCCGCATGAGTTTCCTGGTCGCGCGCGGCCGGACCGTGCGCCCTTCGCTTCGCCGCGGGCTGAGCCTGAATCAGCCATACAGCCACGAAGCGGGCATCACACGGTCGAGGGCACGGCGGGCGGCGCCAGCCCCCACGGCGTGCCGGCACCCGCCGGTACGCGCCGCGCGAGCACGCGCCAGGCGACGGCCGGCGACAACAACGTGGGCGGCGGCGCGAGCAGGTTCAGCACGTCGAAGAACTTCCGGCACACTATTGCATCCTCGGACGCGACCGCGTGGACCCGATTGAGGTACCGGTTGAGCAGCGCCGACCCGGGCGGACGCGTTCCCTCGACCTCCGGATACCGGAGATCCTCCCCGGTGGCGATCGTCCACGGGATGTCCACGATCCGGCGCGCGCACCGGTAAAAGCGCGCAGCGAGGCCATCCACGCCGGCGGCCAGCGTCTCCTCAATCGCCTTCGCCTCCATGGCCGCAGTCGACATCCCCTGCCCGTAGATCGGATTGAAGCTGCAGACGGCGTCGCCGATGACCACATAGCCGTTCGGGAATCGCGCCATCCGCTCGTACAGCCGGCGCTGGTTGGCCGGGAAGCGATAGGTCGTGATCGGACCCATCGGCTCGACCCCAGCGACGAGGTCGTGGACGGCCGACACCGGCAGCGACGCCGCGTACGCACGCCAAGCCGGTGGATCAGTCGGCGGATAGTCGCCCAGCGTGCTCACCCAGCGCGACCCTTCGGCCGCGAGCACAGCGCCGTATCGCCGGCTGAGCGGCGGCGTGCCGGCGATGATGCCACCCATCGAGCTGAAGAAGTCGCCCGGGCGCCGCTCGAACACCGCGGTCGCGTAGCCGACGTCCACCTTCACCGTGCGCGTGTCCGGCCGGCCGAAGCCCCAGCCGTCCAGCCACGTCGGCGAATTGCGACCCGCGTCCACTCGCATCGACGACGAGGTCGGCGGTGATCGTCTCGTCGGGTCCGCCCTCGCGCGTGCGCACGGTCAGCCCGGTCACACGGCCCGCCGCCGGGTCGAAGACCGGCTTCACCGCGGACGTCCCGTCCAGGAATGTGACGTTGCTCAGCGCGCGCACCCTGCTCCGGATCGCGCGCTCGAGGCACGGCCGGCTGACGACGATGCCTCATAGACCCGCATCGTGTCTCAGCTTCCACTTCCCGAACTGAAACCAGAGGAAGTCGCCGCCGACGTCGCCTCGCGGTGCACCGATCGCCTCGAGCTCGTCCATCAGGCCCGCGAAGTACGCGTCCATGATCCGGTAGCCGCTCGTGAGGAGCCCGTGGGCGTGCGCCGCCTGCGGCACCCCCTTCCGGAGTTCGGCGGTGTCGGCCAGCCGATCGCGATCGACGATGGTGCCGGATCTGAACGTGGAGCTGATCGCCCGGGCCGCGAGCAGACCGCTCATGCTCGCACCGAGTACTACCGCCGAGTCGCGCCGGTCTGCCATGTGCTGCTCCGTTCCCATTACTTCGTGGCGCGCCCGGCGCGAGCTGATCGAGGGAGATCCGCTCAAGCCGCCGCACCGCGTCCTGGAGTCCCGCAGGTCTGGGTATCGACTCAAGGCTTCCGTCAGCGAGCGAGCGGATCCGGCCGCAGCTGGAACTTCACCAGTCCACTACGCGCGCTCTTCCCGCCTTCGAGGTGCCACACGAGATTGGTGCCGTAGTCGGCCCATACGCCGTGACCTTTCCAGCCGGTCTTCGGATCGTCGATGCGACCGTCGAGACCGCGCGAGTAGAACCCGAGCGGATACGGCACGCGAAGCGTCACGAACTTGCCGGCCTTCGGATCGAGCGCGAGCAGCGAGTCAGATCCCGATCCGTTGAGCATCGGCACGTTCGGTCCCATGCCCAGCGTGCCGAACTGATCGACCCAGTTGTAGTACGCGAAGTCAGAGCTGCCAGGGAGGTTCGTACCCTTCATCTGTGGTCCCGGCGCTGGATACAGCGTCCAGCCTTCCTTGCACTGCTGACCGGTCGCGTTCGGACCGTTGAAGACCTTGCACTTGCGGCGGTCGAACGAGCCGAGGTGCGGTCCGCCCGAGAGCCCCACCCACACCACGCCGTTGCGATCGATGTCGACACCTCGCGGCGCGTGTCCGGCGATGCCGTCGGCACGCGTCTGGTCGAACGGCGGTTCGTACACTTCTGTCCTGCACGTCTCGGGCGGGTTGTTGCCGAGCTCCATCCGGTGAATGCGGCCCGGCACGCCAGGCGTGCCCCACCACACCGCGCCGTCGATGGGGCTGGCCACGATGCCGTACGGGAAGCCGGCAATCCGCATGTCCTTGCTGGGATCGCGGGCGACGTTGGGTTCCGTGTAAGGCCCGATCTTGCCGTCGCCGTTGGTGTCCACGACCATCGGACACCAGCCTTGCGACTTCTCGGCGCTGCCAGACGCGTCGAAGTCCGCAGTGCGCACCCAGCCGATCACGTTGGAATCACCGGAGAAGTAGAGCGTGTGCTGCTTGTCCTCGCCGAACTGCAGATGGTGCGTGCTGAAGCAGGTGTCGACCGGTGTGCTCTTACCGGTTTTCGGGTCGTACAAGGACGCCTGCCGAGAGCTCGTCTTCAGCGGGAAGTTCTTCGCGAAGGGGTTGGTGGCCGAGGTGCAATACGAGGGATTCTGCGCCGGCCGTACGGCGGCGGTGGCCCACACCCGCTGCTTGTGGTCCATCATCGGGTTGTGCGGGTGAATCGTGTTGTTGAAGATGACCTCACTGCCGAAGTACGCCGACGGGACATCCACCTTCGCCGGCATGTACGACGGGGCGCCCGACGCGATCGTGGCGATCGGGATCTCGCCCGCGGCGTGCTCGACGGGGTCCACCCATAGCAGCTTGTCCTTCGTGAAGTCGACACCGTAGATGCGCCCGTTCGCGTTCAGCGTCGGGTTGCGCTTGTCGGTCGCCACCTCGTCGTGGACGTACGATGTCGCGGTGCCCCAATCCCACATCGTCAAAACCAGGTTGCGTTCGAGGCCCTGTGGCCGTGGCGGCTGCGGCGGCACCTCGCCGGCGGCGATCCGATCGGACCAATCGGCGAACATCTGGAGCGCGCGCTGCCGCCCGAAGCGATTGAGCGCCGCGCTCATCTGCGGTCCACGCTGGCCGGCTTGTAGGCGCCGATCCCACGCCTCGATGCTGGACCGTCCAGTCTTGTGGAACTCGGGAATCTCGCGGGTCGGCTTGTTGCCCATCTGGTGGCACAGCTGGCATCCGTCCTTGAGCGCCGTGATCCAATCGGCCTGCGTCTTCATGGTCGGCGCGATGCCGTTCCCGTTGGGCCCCGTTCCTGGGAACTCCTCTTTAGGGGGAATCCTGATGAGCGAGTACCAGTAGTCGGCCGGATAGATCTCGGCCGCCGCTCTGGCGGTCGGCGCGATCGTCGCGGTGAGGTTGACGCGCTGACCTGGCGACGATTTCACTGGCGCGGAATCGACGAGCCCATAGCCGCGAACCCAGAGGCTGTAGCTGCCGCGCGGCAAGTCGGGCACGATGTACCGGCCCTGATCGTCGGTGACGACGATCTTGCGGAGCTTGGTTTTCGTGTCGGTCGTTTCAGCGATGACCCACACGCCAGCCTCGGGGCCCTTGGTGCTCGCCACCACGCCGCCGATGTCGTCGGGGTCGATGGTCACAGCGCCGGCCGCCGGCGCCTGCGCGCGCGTCGCGATGGACGAGAGCGCCGTCAGGCTGGCGATGACGACGGCCGAAACCACACGCATCAGTCGAGTCATAACGTCCTCAGGAAAGAGCCAGCGCCTATTCTGCACCCTCGCCGCCCATTTTCAAGCCCGAACCCCCGACCCGCGAATCCCCGGATCCAGAAACCGTCCACCCCCCCCGAACCTGAGAACCTTCGAACTCCTTCAACCCTTTACGACGCGTATACTCGCCTCAGAAAGCGAGGCACGTATGCAGCGAATGGGTGTGGCCCTCCTGGCGTGGTTGCTCCTGGCCCCGGCCGATGCTCTCGCCCAGCGCGAAGGCGCCACGGGCGCGGCGGCCCTGAAGGACCAATTCATCGGAACCTGGAGGCTGGTCGGCGTCGAGCAGCGGAACGCGAAGGGCGAAGTCGTGCCGCGCGCGGCGGGTGTGGCCGAGCGCACCGGGTACATCATCTACGACCCGGCTGGATACATGGCGGTGTCGATCATGCCGGTCGGCCGAAAGAAGTATGCCGGGCCGCAGGCGACTGAGGCCGAAGCCCTAGCGGCCATCAGCGGGTACGCGGCGTATTTCGGAGCGTTCTCGATCGACGCCGCCGCCAAGACGGTCACGCATCATCTGCAAGGCAGCCTCGACCCCGGCATGGCGCCGGATCAGGTGCGCCGCTTCGAGTTGACCGGCAATCGGATCACGCTGAAGCCACCACCTGCGGCCAACGGCAACCAGTCCGCGCTCACGTGGGAGCGGATGCCTGACCTTGCGAATCCTACGGCGGAGCAACGCAAGTTCTTCGGCTTCTGGAAGCTGATCTCGAACGAGCGTAAGAATCAGAAGGGTGAGATCCTTGCGTCCAACCCTGGACAGACGGGCTACATCATCTATACGCCGGCGGGCTTCATGATGGTTCACATGGTGCAGCCGAACCGGAAGAGGTACGCGGGCGCGCAGCCGACCGGCGCCGAGGCGAAGGAGGCGCTCGCAAAGTACACAAACTACTTCGGTCCCTTCATCGTCCACGCGACCGATGGGTACGTCGTGCACGATCAATACGGGTCGGTGAACGTTGGTCGAAACGGCTATGGTCCGCTGCAGCGTTTCTACACGTTCGCGGGCAATCGACTGCTGCTGCAGCCGCCGAAGACCGACACGCCCGATGGCCAGACGCTCCAGGGCACGATTACGTGGGAGAAGGCGCCCACGATGTCCGGAACGAGGTAGGAATCGTGGCGCTGAGCCACACGTGAAAGGTAGGACCCATGCGTCGACTCCTATTCGCGGCGCTCGCGGTCGCGCTGGTGTCGCTGCCTGCGGGTCCATCCGCTCAACAACGGCCAGGCCGGGTCGAGAAGGCGAACATGGAGCTCGTCGGGTTCGACGATCTCCAGGCCCGCAGCGCATATCAGCCGCTCATACGCCAGCAGGGCGGGCGTTGGATCGCGTATGTCGGCCACCATGGCGGTGCCGCGCCCAATCCGTTGACGAATCGTCGAGAGCCCAACGGCACGTCGATTCTGGATGTGACCAATCCCAAGCAGCCTCGATACCTCGCGCACATTCCCGGCGAGGCAGGGCAGGGCGAGGCAGGCGGCGCGCAGATGGTCCGCGTGTGCGACGGCAGCCAGCTCCCGCGAGCGGACCGGAACAAGGTCTACCTCCTGCGGACGATCGGCAACACCGGTCACGAGATCTGGGATGTGACCGATCCGACCAAGCCGGTGCACGTCACGGTGGTTGTCAGCGGTCTCCGCGGGACTCACAAGAACTGGTGGGAGTGCGACACGGGCATCGCCTACTTGGTGTCGGGCGCGCCCGGATGGCGCACCGATCGTATGACGCTCATCTACGACTTGAGCGATCCAGCCAAGCCGGTGTTCGTCCGCGAGTTCGGACTGCCCGGCCAGCAAGCGGACGGCGCTGGGCCGCCGCCCACGGGCCTGCACGGCCCGATCTCGACAGGACCCAAAGGCAATCGCGTGTACTTCGGCTACGGCACCAGCGCCGGTGGCGTCGTCCAGATCGTCGACCGCGAGAAGCTCCTGAACGGCCCCAAGGAGCCGACCAACCAGAACCTCTTGTCTCCCCAGATCGGTCGCTTGGATCTTCCGCCGAACGTGGGCGCGCACACGGTGTTCCCCGTCCTCCGTGTCGAGATTCCGGAATTCGGCAGACAGTCCGACACGGGTGTTCGCGACTTCATCGTCATCACGAACGAGTCGACGGCGAACGAATGCCGAGAAGCGAGGCAGATGGTCTGGGTGGCGGATATCACTGCGGAGTCGAAGCCGTTCGGCGTCGCCAATTGGACGGTGCCGGAGGCGAGCGGCGGGTTCTGTGGCCGTGGCGGCCGGTTCGGCACGCACTCGTCGAACGAGAACTTCACGCTCGTCTATTACGGCCGCGTGATGTTCTTCGCGCACTTCAACGCGGGCGTGCGCGCGGTCGACATTCGCGATCCGTTTCACCCCAAGGAGATCGGCTTCTACATTCCCGCCATCACCGAGAAGACCGACAAGCGCTGCGTGGGGACCGCGCCGAACGAGCGCTGCAAGGTAGCGATCCAGACCAACAACGTCGAAGTCGACGACCGCGGCTACATCTACATCGTCGATCGCGCGAACACGGGGATGCACATCCTGGAGCTCACCGGCGCCGCGCGCAAGGTCGCCAACCTTCCTTAAACCTTCCTTAGTCGGGGCTCCGCCCCGAACCCCCGCCTTCGCGCGAAGCGCTTCGGCGGGCCGCCGTAGCCTTGGCGGAGGCTGGCCGGCTCAGTCGCTGCGCGGGGGCCCGACGCTCCGTTCCGCTCCTTCGCCCCTCGACGCTGCTCGGGGCGACCCTGAGCCTGTCGAAGGGTCGCGGGCGCGCCGTGCGCGCCGCCGTTGTGCGGCTGGCGCAACGAGCAAACGTTCTCGTTCGGGGCCTCATTACGATCTAGCGAGGCTGCACCTCAGACCCACGAGCATGTGGCTCCGCCTCGCTAGACCAAACATCTATCACAGCCGCGCTGACGCGCGGGCGGCCTTGACCCGAAACTTGACTCAAAAAATCAGATTCGACCGGGTCAAGGCCTCTAGTCGTTGAGGTTCAGCGGGGCCGGGCCGAGCAGGCGAGCACCATGCGCATCGGCTGCAGCTTCCGGCTGAGCGGATTGAGCATGAGGGCTAGCGTTTCGAGAGTCACGGCCCCGAGCAATGCCTCGTCTTCGGTCTCACCGAGCACCACCGGTGACGTCGCTCGACGTCCCTCGACCTCGAAGACCGCTTCGCTCACGCCGCGTGTTAGCGATGTCCCATCGGCCAGGACGAAGTCGAGCTCGCGGCTTGGCTTGAGGCCGAGCGCCTTCCAATCCGCCCGGCGCAGAACTGAGTACACCGCGCCGGAGTCGATTAGGAATCGCACTCGTCTCGGGCGTTGACGGCGGTTCGGCGCAGAGACACGTCCGTCGACGTACGCTAACCCTATGCGCGCATGCTACCACGCTCGATGTGCTCAATGGCCCGGCCGCGATCTCCTGAAGTGCCCGTTCGAGCGCGGTCACGTGCGTGGCACGAAACCCGGGCCGGTGCAGTCATCAGGCCACGCCCGCTTCATGCAGGTCCAGCGCCGCTTGGTTCGGGCGCTAGAGAGACAGCGCTTCGAGCTCCGCCTTGCCGGTGCTGGTGCCGAGCTTCTCGAACGGCACGCCGAGGCGATCCATCAGCGTGAGCAGCAGGTTGGTGTGCGGCGTGCCTTTCGGGAACACGACGTGACGTCCCGGACGCGAGCCGGCGCCGCCACCGAGGATGGCGATCGGCAGGTTGGTCGGGTCGTGCTGGTTACTGTTCGACATGCCGGCGCCATAGACGAGCGCCATGTGATCGAGCAAAGACCCGTCGCCATCGGCCGTGTTCTTCAGCTTCTCGACATACTCGGAGAAGAGCTCAACGTGGAACGTGTTGATCTTCTGGAGCTTCTCGAGCATCTCCGGCTCGTCGCGGTGATGCGACGTCGGGTGGTGCGCATCGGGCACGCCGATTTCGGGATAGGTGCGGCCGCTGATCTCGCGCGCCATCATGAAGGTGCTGACGCGCGTCATGTCCGTGCGATGCGCGAGGATGTTCAGGTCGAACATCAGCCGCGCGTGGTCGGCATAGACTGCCGGCACGCCCGCCGGCTGGTCCAGCGCCGGCAGTTCCGTGGCGCTCTGCTGCTCGGCAATCTCGATGCGCCGTTCGACATCACGGACCGCCTCGAGATACTCACCCAGCCGCGTGCGGTCACGCGGACCAAGCTCGCGCTCGAGCTCCGCCACGCGGTCGCTCACCGAATCGAGGATGCTGCGCTTGCCCTGGGCGCGGGCCAGGCGCACGCGCTTGTCCGTGCTGCCGCTGTCTCCGAAGAGCTGCTCGAAGACGGCGCGCGGGTTGTACTCCATCGGCAGCGGCGTCGTGTCGCTCTTCCACGAGATCGTGTTCGTGTAGACGCACGAGTACCCGACGTCGCAGGATCCTGACGTGTCGCGGCTTTCGAGCGCCATCTCCAACGACGGAAGCAGCGTCTGCCTGCCAATCTCCTGCGCCAGGATTTGGTCGGCGGAGACTCCGCCGCGAAGGCTGTACTCCCCGGACCGTGAGGTGACGCCGCCGTCACCGCTCGTGACGCCGCTCAGAAACCCCGTCGATCGTCCGGCGTGGGACCCGCCGCCTTGGACGTTGTTCAGACCGCTGACGATGAGCAGCTTGTCGCGATAGGGTTCGAGGGACTTGATGATCGGCGTGAACTCGAAGCCGGTCCCTTCCTTGGCGGGTGTCCAGGCGCGCATCGCGATGCCGTTGGGCACGTACACCACGCTGAAGCGACGCAATCCGCTCGCCGACGACTTGGTCAGAGCCGTTGCGGCCGGCACCATCGCGTCGAGCAAAGGCAACGCGAGGGTGGCGCCCAGGCCTCGCAGGAATGTCCGCCGTGGGAGGGCCATCTTGGAGATGAACATAGTCTCTACTCCTACTCCTCTATCGATTAATCGGGGCTGCGCCCCGAACCCCGGCTCGGACACCTGCGGGAGCCCCTATGCCCCGCGCCGCTTCCTCGCTCTTCGCCTCTGCCCGCAGTGAACCTTGCGGCCTCTCGACTGGATTCGAGGCGACCGCGGACTCTGACTCAGCCGCTTTTCTCATCCGGAAGGGCGCGCTTTGCACGATGCCGCTAATCACCGACGACCACTTGTAGCCGCTGGCCGCCGAGGTCCGCGTAATCTGGCGAATGGCCGGCATGTCGAAGTAATCGGCTTCACGGCCCAGTGCATAACTCAACAGCTTCTCCGAGACGGTCCGGACGAACTGCTCACGACGCCCTTCGAGCACGCTGCGCAGTCCTCCGAGCCCTTCGAACTTGGTGCCGCTCGAGAGCACGGCCGTCGCGTCGACAGGGGCTCCGCCTTCACCACGTTCGCGCCAGGTGCCGATGCCGTCGAAGTGATCGAGGGCGAAGCCGAGCGGATCCATCTGCGAGTGACACGTCGCGCACACCGCGTTCTTGCGGTGTGTTTCCAGCAGCTCGCGCACCGAGGCGGGCTTGCCGCCTTCGCCGCGCTCGGGTAGCGCGGGGACGTCTTCAGGCGGCGGCGGTGGCGCAGCCCCGAGGATGTTGGTGAGGAGCCACTTGCCTCGAAGGACGGGGGACGTCCGGTTGGGATACGACGTCACCAGCAACGTGCTGCCTTGACCGAGCAGCCCTCCGCGCTGATTCGCATTGGGCACGGTCACCTTGCGGTAGCGGCTGCCGTACACGCCGGGGATGCCGTAGTGGCGTGCCAGCCGGGCGTTGAGGAAGGTATAGTTCGCCGTCACGAGTTCGGGGATGCCCCTGTCCTCGCGCAACTGGCTCTCGATGAACAGCTGCGTCTCCCGCTCGAAAGCCTCGCGTAGGCTGTCATCGAACTCGGGATACGTGACGGGGTCCGGCGTGGCGTTCTTGACCTCGCGCAGCGCCAACCACTGTCCGAAGAAATTGTCGAGGAGCGCCGACGACCGGCGGTCCGCCAGCATCCGCTGCACTTGCGCGGTCAGTCCCTTGGGGTCATCGAGCCTGCCCGTGGTGGCGGCCTGCAGCAGCGGTTCGTCCGGCAGGCTGCTCCAGAGGAAGAAAGCGAGCCTGGAGGCGAGCTCGATTCCCGTCAGTCTGTAGGCGCGACCCGGTGTGACGCTCGCCGGGTCACGTTCGATGCGGAACAGGAAGTCGGGCGCGGAGAGTATCCGCTCGAGGCCAGCCTGGATGCCGCTGTCGAAGTCCCCCTTGGCTCGACCGCTCTCGTAGAACTGCCGCAGCACGCGACGGTCTGCATCGCTCACGGGACGCCGGTAGGCGAGTCGCGCCAGCGACGAGAGGATCTTCTCTGCGCACGCCGCCTCGTCTGCCACCGAAGTCGGCCGGCACGTGAAGATACGCCGACGACTGGGCGTGTCACCAGGGCCGGTCTGAGAGAGTGGCCCGGTGATGTCGATGCCGCCGAGCCCCGGGCTGCTGTCGGGCATGGCGTCGATGGCCAGCGCGAACCCGTACGCCCGCGGCTGCACGACGCCTTCGGCGGCCCACGCCTCACGGGGAAACGCGACGCCAATCACGTGCGGACCGGCCGAGAGGGGGATGCGCACACGCAGATCTTTGTCGGCGTTGTGCATGTAGTCTTCCCACTCCACCGATCCGAAGATATTGCCTTCGTAACTCGCCGGCGCCGGTCGGCCCGGGGCTTCGCCACCGATCGTGAACGCCTTGACCCGCACGCCGTCGACGCGCAGCTCGAGCTGGTGCTTGGAGAGCATGCCGCGCAGGTAGCCGACGTAGTTCGGCTGGATGTTGATCTTGATCTCGTATTCACCGTTGACGGGGAAATTGTGTCGCACGGTGGGTCCACCGCGTGAGCCGAATGGCGAGTCCTCGCTCCCGCGGTCGTCTTGCAGCAGCGTGATCGGAACCGTGTAGCTGTCCACCGCGGGACCAAGTGGCGGCAGCCCTACCGCGAGGCGGCTGATCTTGTGGGCCGCGGAGACGTAGCGGTCGAGCAACACCGGGGACACCGACAGCACGCTGCTCATGTTGTCGAAGCCGTTGCGGTCGGCCGCGTCGGCGGGCAGGAACTGCGCGCCCTCGATGTCGATGTCCAGCAGGTCACGGATGGCGTTGCGATACTGGACGCGCGTCAAGCGATGCAGAGCCTCGGTGCGACCAGGATTCACTTGCTGCCCAGCGATGCGGTCGAGCGTCGTCTCGAGCGACGTGGCCACGGTGTCGTACGTGGCCTGGTCCGGACGCGGACTGCCGGGTGGCGGCATCGCGCCCGCCCGCAGCTTGCGCACCACCTTTTCCCACACCGCGCCGTGCGTGCCAGCCGCCGGCGCATCGACTTGGTCGAGCGCCAGCCCAGCCGTCTTCCGGCGCTGGTTGTGGCACGTCACGCAATACTTCGAGAGCACGGCGCGTTCGGGGAAGGCGTTCGGATCGGCCGCTTGCGCTGGCGGCGTCTGAGCCGCGGACGTGCGCTGCGGCACTGTCGGTGTTACGCTCGGGTGCTTGGGACGTGGCGTGAGCGAGGCGGCTGGCGAAGACGCGTGCGCGGGAAGCGGTTGAACAGCCGCGATTGAGGGACGTGACGTCGCTGGGATGGCCCGGTGCTCTTGGGCGTGGACGTCACGCACTCCCAGCCCGATGCCGGTTGCGCACACCGCCGCACCTATAGACGCAGAGAGCGTTCCCACCGTCCGACAACGGTCGACCATGGCCCAGCTCCTACCCGACTACTCGCGTCACCTGCCTCGGATGACTGACCCATGATACGATGCTTTCCTCGATTTTGCGCGCGAATCCTCGGGACCCTGTGGTCTCGAGGGAGGCCCAGGAGGCTCTCATGCCTTTCGTCGCGTTTCGCCCCTTTTCCCGGACTGGACGACCAGGCTCAACCCACTCGTCTGATCTCCTCGCCTGGCCCCAGACTGCCGGATTGTGCGCGGTTCTTCTCGCCTCCGTTTTCGCCCCTCCTGCGGCGGCCGCCGCGGCGCCGGATGTCAGGCTGGTCGAAGCGGCCAAGGCCGAGAACTGGACGCTCGTGCAGAGCTTGGTCAAGCAGCGCGCGGACGTGCACGCCGCACAGCCAGACGGTGCGACCGCCTTGCACTGGGCGGTCTATTGGGACCAGCCCGCCGTTGTGGACGCCCTCCTCAGGGCTGGTGCGAAGGTCAACGCGGCCAATGAATTCGGCGCGACGCCGCTGTGGATCGCGTGCGCGGAGGGCCGCGCGGCCATGATCGATCGGTTGCTCCGCGCGGGGGCGAACCCCAACGCGGCGCTGCTGAACGGCGAAACCCCGCTCATGTCCGCGTCGCGGACCGGCAGCCTCGAAGCCGTGCGCTTGCTCATCGCCCGGGGGGCGCAGGTCAACGCGAAGGAAACAGCACGCAATCAAACCGCGCTCATGTGGGCGGTCGCGGAGCGGCACGCCGAGGTCACCCGTGTGTTGGTCGAAGCCGGCGCCGAGGTCGGTGCGCGGTCGACGGTGCGGAAGATGCTCACCAACGCCGGATCGGACGGCCTGCGCCGGCTGACCGGCGACTACACCGACCTTATTGATGAAGACCAAGGTGGCTACACGCCGCTCCTGCTCGCCGCGCGCGTGGGCGATACCCCCTCCGCCAAGCTGCTCGTGGCCTCCGGCGCCCGCGTCGACGAGGCGACCCCGCTCGGCGCCACCCCGCTCGTCGTCGCCACCTTCGGCGGGCAGTCGTCCACCGCGGAAGCGCTGCTCGATATGGGCGCGGATCCGAACGCGGGCGGCGCTGGCTACACCGCGCTCCACATCGCCGTCCTTCGTGGCGACGTGCCTCTCGTGAAGAAGTTGCTCGCGAAGGGCGCGAACCCGAATGCGCCGCTCGAGAAGGCGACGTCGATTCGGCGTAGCAGCAACGACTGGGCTTTGCATCCGTCGTGGGTTGGCGCGACGCCGCTCTGGCTGGCCGCGAAGTTCACGGACGCGCCGCTCATGCGGGCGCTCGCAGAAGCCGGCGCTGACGCGGCATTCGTCCGCAAGGACGGAACCAACGTCGTCCTCGCGACGATGGCCGACGGCCCCGACCGCAGGTCTCCGTTGTTCGTGCCGGTCGAGCGACCCGAAGTCGAGCGCCGCACACTTGAAGCGGTCAAGGTCGCCGCCGATCTTGGCGCCAATGTGTCCGCCACAACGACGGCCGGCGACACCGCGCTCCATGCAGCTGCCGCGCGCGGGTTCAACTCGGTCATCGAGTGGCTGGCGGCCAAAGGCGTGTCGCTCGACGCGCCGAACAAGAAAGGGCTCACACCGCTGGCGGTGGCGTCCGCGGCGTTGGCTCGGGCGCAGCAAGCCGCGCAGCGTGGCCAGGGCACGCCGGGTGCGGACCCGATGTCGACGGTGGACCTGCTGAAGAAGCTCGGCGCGAGCCCATAGGTCCAGTCACCAGTCGCAGGCCGCGATCACGAGTCGCAAGTCACCAGCCGCTTGTCTTCGGCGCGCTGAACGCGCCCACGTGTATCCGCCGTACGGCGGCGGCACGTTGCCGTCCATCCGTGTGATCGGCTCAACCGGCCGGCTTTCAACTGCCGCGGTGTGACTTCCAGCCAACAGCCCGTGTCTTCTGAGTAGCTGAGAGTCGCCACCACAACGGTCGCCGTTCAACGGGTGAAACGGAGCTGATGAGTTTACGCAGAGGTCACGATCGATGGCACAGTCGCAGCATGACGGACTTCGGCTCGTCGGGCGCGGCAGTCGCCTGGACACGGTGATTCCCGTGTCTCCGTCCGACATTGAGCCGTTCGATGAGCTGAGCACGCTGAGACAACTCGTCGCCGGCGCCGCTCATGGCCTGAGGAACATGGTCACCGGCGTCATGAGTCACGCGCATCTGATCCTGGAGCGGCCGGACGTCCCACCCGAAGTGGCCGCGCTCGCGCGGGAAATCGTCGACGCCTCCCGCCGCGGCGCGCACCTGGCTCAGTCGCTCGTACGACTCGGACGTCAACGGCCACGATGCGTGGCCGCGCTCGATCTCTGCCGGCTGGTTCGCGACTTTGCGGGCGTCCTGCACATGGCGGTCGGGTCGCGCGCCACGCTCCACCTGAAAGCGGACGTGCGCTCGGCCCTCGCCCTGGTGGATCCGGCTGACATCGAACGCGTCCTCTCAACCTCGTGCTCAACGCGCGAGACGCGATGCTGCCGCACGGTGGCATCGTGCAGGTATCCGTGTTCGATTCCACCGTGCCCCGTCCCAGTGGCGAAGCCTCCGCGGTTGTCGTCGTCGAAGTCCGTGACACCGGCACGGGGACGGACGCGATCACCATGTGCCGGATGTTCGAGCCGTTCTACACCACCAAGGGCGACTCTGGGACTGGGCTTGGACTCGCCGTCGTTCAACAGCTTGTCAGCGCCAGCGGAGGATTCCTGGAGGTCGAGAGCAGCCTCGGGCACGGCACCGTTGTGCGGGTCTGTTTGCCGGCTGCGTACGAAGGCGGGCAGGCAGGTGGGCAGGTGGCTGGTAGACCAGCGCGTTGACCGGCGATCTCGGGTACACTGAAGCGCTCGCGTCGAGGGCCACAGGAGGTTACCGTGAAGCAGAGCGCATTGGCATGTGGGAAGGGCCGGCTTGCGGAGGCGGCCATCGGCCTGTTGCTGGCGGTCGGTTCAGCATCGGCCCAGACTGCCGCCCCGCCGTCGGTCACCTTCACCCGCGACGTCGCGCCCATCCTGCAACGGTCGTGCGTCGCGTGCCATCGGGCGGGGCAATCGGCCCCGATGTCGCTCTGCACCTATGAAGACGTTCGCCCGTGGGCGCGGTCCATCAAGACGCGTGTCGTCTCGCGGTCGATGCCGCCGTGGCACATCGATCGGCACGTCGGCATCCAGGAGTTCAAGGCTGATCTGTCGCTGCCGGACAAGGACATCGCGACGATCGCCGCGTGGGTGGACGCGGGCGCGCCGCGTGGCAATCCGGCCGACATGCCAGCGCAGCGGCAGTTTGGCGACGATGACGCCTGGGCGATCGGCAAGCCGGATCTGATCGTACGCTTCCCGAAGTATCGCGTGCCCAAGTCGGGTCCTGATCTCTTCCCGAACATCATCGCGTCGACCGGGCTCACCGAGGATCGGTACGTCAAAGCGATCGAGACACGCCCCGTCGGGCTGAACTCGCGCCGTGTCGTGCATCACGCCGTGACGTTCATGACGACCGACGTCCCCGAGGGGTCGCCAGCGGTCAACCCCGACATCGATCTGCAGAGCTCACAGTTGATCGTGGAGTACGCGTCGGGCAAGGCGCCGGAGATCTATCCTGAGGACGCGGGTGTCTTGCTCCCGGCGAGTAGCACGCTGCTGATGCAGAACCACCTGCACTCGGTCGGCGAAGACATCGATTCCGAGGTCGAAGTCGGATTCCTCCTCCATCCGAAGGGCGTCGTGCCGAAGCGGATTCGCTATTCGACGCATCATGGCGATCCCACGCCGAACCCGAATGACTCGCTGGACATTCCAGCTGGCTCCGTTGCGCGCGTGGATGGCTACACGCTGCACACCAAGCCCGGGAAGATCATCGCGTGGCAGCCGCACATGCACATCCGCGGCAAGTACCAGTGTCTCGAGCTCATCTACCCGTCGAATCCGAGCAATGTCATGCGGCGCGAGACGATCAACTGCGCCAACTGGGACTACAACTGGCACTCGGTCTACAACTACAAGGATCACGTGGCGCCGCTCGTCCCGGCCGGGACGGTGATTCACATCGTCAGCTGGCACGACAACAGCGCGGCGAACCGCCACAATCCTGATCCGAAGAACTGGGTCGGATACGGCGATCGCACCATCGACGAAATGGGCTTCTCCTGGATCGGCTGGGTGGATCTGACGCAGGAAGAGTACGAGAAAGAGCTTGCGGAGCGGAACGCCGCGCGTCAGAAGAAGGCGACGACGTCGACGCAGCAACAACAAGAGTAGCAGTAGCGGTCCGGCGGGCGATCGCTGAGCGCAGTAGGTTCGTGGTGATGCAGATGCGTGGGACTGTGAGGGTCGCGCTGGCGGTGATTGCCGTCGCTGTCGCGTCCGGGCGCGCGAGCGCGCAGCCTGACGGGTTGTTGAGCGGCAACATCAAGTACAACTCCGGCCAGTCGGTGCAGCCGATTTTCGAGGGCTGGACGAAGAACGCGGACGGCAGCGTTAATTTCTGGTTCGGCTATCTGAATCGCAATCACGTTCAGGAATTGCACGTCTCGGTCGGCGCTGATAACCGGTTCGAGCCGGGGGACGCCGACCGCGGACAGCCCACCTACTTCTACCCGCGATTCAATCGCCAACTGTTCTCGGTGACGGTCCCCGCGAACTGGGGGCAGAAAGAATTGATCTGGACGCTCGTCGCCAACGGCCAGTCGGAAAAGGCGGTGGGCTGGCTACGGCCCGACTGGGAGATCGCACCGCCCGGCACCAGGGCCGGAGAAGGCAATGCAGAGAATCAGCCGCCGAAGTTGACGGTGAGCGCCAGTGGTTCCCAAGTCGCGCTGGCTTCCGCGCTGACGCTGACGGCCACGGTGACAGACGATGGTTTGCCGAAGCCGAGGAGCACTGCGAAGCGGACTCGCCCGGCAGGTCCGCCCGCGTTCGACTACGACAGCAAGTTGCAGCCGCCGGTGAACGTCCCGCAGGTGGAACGACCGGCGCGGCCCAGGGGTGACGGTCAGCTCCAGGTGGAGTGGATCGTTTGGCGCGGTCCAGTCGCTGTCAGTTTCACGCCGTCGATCGTGGCACCCGACAAGGGGCAGGCTGTGACGTCGGCGTCATTTAGCCAACCCGGCGAGTACGTGCTCCGGACGCGCGCCTCGGATAGTTTGGCCTTTGCGGTCCAAGACGTGAAAGTTACCGTGGGCGCTAGCCGGCCGTAGCCGGGGGCACGCTTACCAGGCCTCAGTGAGTGAGCGCGTACAGGAAGTAGTTGATCCCGAGCTTGAACGCTTCGTTGCCGGAGTCGATCGGGAAGAACCCCGTGCCGGCCATTTGCCAGTACTCGGCAAGGTTGGTGTTGTAGTTGGCGATGGCGAGCAACCGCCCCTGTGGGTCGTTGTCCTCGAAGAGACCAAAGTACTCGGGGCTGAACCCGTAGAGGTGATGATTCGGTGGGTGAGGGAAGTCGATCCGTTCGAGCTTGAAGAGCGATCCGAACACCGGGTGTGACGGATCCATCTTGATCCATCGACCGCCGGGCATCACGCGCTTCATCTGGGCTTCGAAGTTGTCCCACTGATCCAACTCGAAGTCGTTCACGATGAGGAAGCCACCCTTGAGCAGGTACTCGCGAAGGCGTTGTGCCTCCCGGTCTGTCATCATCCAGTAGCCAGGTTCCCACAGCAGCGCGATCGGATACTTGAAGAGTCGCGCGTCGTCGAGCGTGAGGATGAGACTTCCGTCCGTCCGCGCGTCGACTTCCGTCACCTGGCCGAGCGTCGTCATCAAGTTCTGCTCGGCACGAGGGAACTCGTGCATCCAGAAGTTGACGCCGCCGAAGGGCGGACGCAGCGTGCCGAAGGAACCAGTGCGCCAGCGCAGACGCACGAACGTCACTTGGCCGTCGTATGAGAGCTCGCGCTGTCCCCAGTTACCGAATCGCGGCTGGGCGGAGAGCGTACTGCTCACCAGCAACATGAGCGCGTAGATCCAACGAGCAGGGCGTGTCACCGAGCCAACTTTTCTGCACTGGCGCTGGGGCCCCACCCCCAGCGCGAACTAACGCTGATCCCTCGCCTCGGATTTGCGCGTCTTCGGCTCGGGATGGCCGCAGGCGCTCCCACCCGCTTACCTGCCTACCAGCCTCCTACCAGGCCCACCCGGCCTACCTGCCCTCTTTAGCTTCGCGCGCGCGCTCACCCTTGAGAATGTTCGTCATCGCGTAGTTGCCTTCGTGGCACGCGTACTCGTAGATGACGTAGTCCGTCAGTCGCGGCATCGGACGTACGGCGGTCCAGGGCTGCGTGTATAGCGTCGGGTCCTCGATCGTGAACTGATAGTCAATGCGATCGTCGGCCGCGCGCGTGAAGCGTTCGACGGCTCGCGTGTGCTCTGACGAGGGGAAGCGGTGCTCGGTGCTCTCGCTGTAGTTCGTGGTCTCGACGACGAGCGTTTTGCCTTCCCAGCGTCCGCGCGATGAGCCGTTCCATTGGCGGATGGTCTCGGGCAGCTTCGGGCGCCCATCCAAGGGGATGACGCGCACGTCGTGGATGTTCTCTGTGTGGATGATGACCTGTCCCGGCGTCTGCAGGATCTGATAGACGTTGTTGTAGCCGGTCGACACCGGTGGTACGCCGTGGTAGGTGATGCAGCGATCCCACGCGGTCCGGTCGAGCCACGAGTCCGCTGGATGGAGCCGACGGTGCTCGGCCTTCTCGGCGACTCGCTTGCGCCCTTCAGGGGTGAGCGGTAAGCGGCCGTTTTTCGGATCGACGATGAGCGATGTCCGCAGATCCGGGCTCACCTTGCCGCGGTCGAACCAATGCGCGTTGTAGGTTCCTGGATCGCCAGGTGGCGGCGGCGCGTCTTCGGTGGTGGCTTGCTCTCGCTTTGCGGCTTCTTCCGGCGTGAAGAACTCGCGATCCCCAAGCGCCACCGGTCTCTCGAGCGGCGTCAGCGACGCATACGACCAGATGCCCTGGAGATCCGGATCGCCCCACGGCGTCATCGGTACCTTCCAGCTCGAACCGCTCGGCGTGCGCGCCGCCGCGGCGGCCTTCTGCCCAGTCTGCGCTCGAGCTGCGGCAGACTGCGCACTTGGCTGGCCGACGATGTTGGAGTAGGTTGCGACGAGAACGGTAGCGATGAAGAACGTCCGCGCGCGCATGGGAGCCTCCTCGTGGCCGGGTAGGCCTGGTAAGCCTGGTAGGCCCGGTAGGGGGCCAGGTGCGCCAGGCAAGGTTGGATCCTACCAGCCCTCCTACCCGGCCTACCAGGCCTACCCGGCCTACCCGGCCCTACCATGACAGACCTCACCCTCTTGCGAATCGCGGGCACGGTCGGGATTCTTGGGTCGGTGTTGTATGCCGCAGGGGATGTGCTGCTGCTCGCGCCTGAGGCGGCGGAGCACCTCGAGCGGCGGCCGCTGCCGATCGATGCCAGTCAGGATCGCATGCTGCGTCGTCGAGTGAGCCTGCTCGAAGACCTCGCGCAGTTGCCCCATTGGCGGCTCCGCTGGGGGGCGCTCCTCGGGGTCATCGGAGGTCCGCTGACGCTCGGGGGATTGTGGGTGCTCTACCGTGGACTCGAGACCGCCGGGCCAGCCGCGGCCATCCCACCGACGTTGCTCCTGCTAGCGGCCACCGTCGCCGCACCGTACGTGCACGGGTCGTTCGGTTCAGTCGGCGAGACCGTTCACGCGCTGTACGCGGCTGATGATGTCCACCGGCCGATGCTCGCGGACATGATGCGTCGACAAGTCGTGACGGTGATGATGGCCTACGCGCCGCTCTTCCTGTGCGTCATCGCGGCTTCCGTGTGGTCGTCGTGGGTCATCTTCACCGGCGGGACGCGATTCCCAACGTGGGTCGCGGCCGTGAATCCGGTGACGGCGACGATCGCGTGGTTGCTCGTGAAGCAGATCCTGCCGCGGCGAGTGTCGGCGTTCTTCCAAGGCGCCAGTTTCAACCTTGCGTACATCGTGTGGTTCGCGACGCTCGCCGCTACCGTGAGATAGCGGGTAGCGGCGAGCGGCGGGTAAGGGGCTAAGGAGCTAGGCGGGTAGGAGGAGCTAGGCCCCGGACACCTACCCGACCCCTACCTGCTTACCCGCCTACCCGCCCTCGTCAGAATCGAAGCTGTGCGGCGAGGCGGAGCGTCCGTGGATTGAGAATGTCCAGCGGCGTCGTGAACGCGGCGCTGCCGAACGTGATGTTCTGGTTCTTCACGAACGACGAGTTGTTGATGTTGAAGATATCGAACTGTCCCGACACCTGGTACTTGCCGAATCGGAAGATCTTGCGGATGCCGAGGTCCATCTGGTTCTGCCGCGGGTAGAACTGCTGGCCCGGCGCGACCAGATCGACGACGTAGTTCGGCAGCGTCAGATTCGGCACGACCAGCTCACCGGGGCGGCACGGTCCCGGGCACTTGGCGTCGTACCGCGTAGTGGAACTAATGTTCCACCGCGTGAAGAGTGGTGCGCCGTTGTAGCTCTGGAACGCGACATTCGTCTGAATGCCGTACCAGGGCAACGTATAGGACCCCGCGAACTTGAGCTCGTGCAAGAACGGCATGCCGAGTTTGCTCTGGTCGCAGAAGTGGAAGTCCGGTTGGGGGAGGTTGTTTGCCGGGATATTGGCCGTGCCGCCGTACCGCCCCTGGTTGCTCTCGATGGCGTCGCACCGGACGTCGACGATGCGGTCGATGGTCCAGCCGCCGAAGAACTGGGCGCCGGCCACGCGCGCGTTGAACCCGAGCTGGACGCCGTTGTAGGTCCGGCGCCGCAGGTTCAAGTCGGTCGAGTTGAGATCGACGCCACCCACCAACCCGCGCTTGCTCGGGTCGATGTTGTAGATCGGAATCACCTGGCCGTCGAGCGGGCTGACCACGTTGACGATTCTGTAGTCGTTCGGTGTGAATCCCGTGTTCTGGGAGAGCCGCTGGTCGTGCGTCGTCCGCCGGTAGTAGCCGACGTTGGCGGAGAAGCCGCGCACCACCTCGTGCTGGAGCTGGGCGGTATACTCGATGTCGTACTCGCGCTGGATGTCGTCCTCAGGCCGCCAAATGAAGACCGGCAGGCCGAAGTTCCGGTTGTTGCTCACCCCGATCTCGTTGTTCTGCGCGATATTGTCGCCGTTGGTCGGCAGCATACGCCCGGACGGCGTATCGGTGCCAGGAATGAGGTCCATGTCGCGCCAGAGTCGCGTATCACCAGCTCCGAGCTGCAGGGGGTTGTACCGTTGCGGGAAGCCCAGGGCCTGGCCCGCCATGTAGCGCCCCACCGTGGCTTTGAGGGCGGTCCGCGCGTTGCCGAAGAGGTCGTACGACACGCCGACCCGCGGCGCGACATTCAACCAGTTCGGCAGGTCTTCGACCTGATTGAACGTCCGCTCGGGCGCGAAGCGACCGGCGACCGAGGTCTGCGGCTTGATCCGCGCGTTGAACGACTCGAAGCGGACGCCGGCGTTGATGGTGGCCCGTTTGATCGTCCAGGCATCCTGCACGAACATCCCGAGGTCCCGATTCAGGTACTCGTTCGCCCGGATCGGGGTCGCGTAGACCCGCACCGAGTCTGGCGCGCCGTTCCGATACCGCTGGACGAGATCGCCGTTGATGTCGTACTCGAGCACGTAGTCGCCGAAGCCCCACTGGAACCCGGCCTTGAGCGCATGGCTACCCGTGACGTAGGTCAGAGACCCGGAGATGTAGTTCGATTTCGGATCGATGCCGATGGCTGGGAAGGTGCGTCCGTCCCACGCTCGCAGCGTCGCCAGGTCTTCCTTACCAATCGTGGTGAACCAGTCCGCCGAACCCCGCGTCTGCTGCCGGCCTGGCTGGTACCCAATGAACAAGTACTCATTGTTCATGGAGTAGCCGGTCTCGAGCAGCAGCTTGTTCGTGAGCGTCGAGGTGAATTTCACCTGACCTGTCGCGTACAGCGCGTGTTCCTGATCGCGGCGTCCCGACGCCGTGCCCCACTCGGTGATCCAGCCGCCAATGGCCTCG